>Ga0214164_1000711_pt1 | contig 20941 bp, 19 predicted proteins | sample TroBogepilimnion_13_FD_153003 | JGI IMG/M metagenome (GOLD analysis project Ga0214164, IMG submission 153003) | Freshwater microbial communities from Trout Bog Lake, WI - Practice 03JUN2009 epilimnion v4 | ecosystem: Environmental > Aquatic > Freshwater > Lake > Epilimnion/Euphotic zone ...
CCCAACACTAAGGCCTCTGGGGCGGCCCCGAGGGTCATTAAGGTCACAACCTCGCGCTTATCTAAATAAATCGTGAGAGAGCGCTCACAAGGGATGAAAGTCGTTTTTTTCCGCCCAAGTTCATCCGTAATGCCTACTTCCTGGACAACTGGCACCGTGGCTTTTGAGAGGATGATTTGCGAACTCATGGCTCATCACTTTAACTGCAGTCTAAAATTGCTGCTGACCTAGCATAATTGAGTTTTTGCAACTGAGTGCTTTATCCCGATATGAAGAGAAGTGAATTGACCCTGTATGAGTAGCCCCAAGCATAATTTGTCCTCCCCGGCCCAGACGCAGTCATCGCGGCGGATGTTAGTCACCTCGGCGCTGCCCTATGCCAATGGCCAAATTCATATTGGTCATTTAGTGGAATATGTGCAAACCGATATTTGGGTGCGCTTTCAACGCCTTCAAGGTCATGAAGTGCACTATGTTTGCGCCGATGATACGCATGGCACGCCGATTATGTTGCGTGCTGAACAAGAAGGCATTACTCCCCAAGCCTTGATTACCAAAGTCTGGCAAGAACATAAACGCGATTTTGATGCCTTTCAAATTTCTTTTGATAACTACTACACCACGGACAGTCCGGAAAATAAAACCCTCGCAAGTGCAATTTATATTCAGTTGCGCGAAGCTGGCCTGATTGAAAAGCGCACGATTGAGCAAGCTTATGACCCTGTCAAAGAAATATTTTTGCCCGATCGCTTTATTAAAGGCAATTGCCCAAAATGCAATGCAGCTGATCAATACGGTGACTCTTGCGAAAAATGTGGCGCTACCTATGCACCCACCGATTTAATCAAGCCTTATTCCGTAGTTAGTGGTGCGACGCCAATTCGCAAGGCCTCAGAGCATTATTTCTTCAAACTCTCTGATCCCCGCTGTGAAACTTTTTTACGCGAATGGACGCAAGTCAAAACCCCATTACAAGCAGAAGCCCGCAATAAAATGAAAGAGTGGGTTGGCGAAGCTGGCGAAAGTAAATTAAGTGATTGGGATATTTCGCGCGATGCCCCCTATTTTGGCTTTGAAATTCCTGATGCACCTGGTAAATATTTTTATGTTTGGCTCGACGCCCCAATTGGTTATTACGCCAGCTTTCTCAATTACTGCCAACAAAAGGGGTTAGATTTCGAAGCGTGGGTGAGGCCCAACACCACTACTGAACAGTATCATTTTATTGGCAAAGACATCCTTTATTTCCATACCCTTTTTTGGCCGGCTACCCTGCATTTTTCTGGCTATCGAACGCCAACCAATATTTTTGCTCATGGCTTTCTAACGGTCGATGGCGAAAAAATGAGTAAGTCGCGGGGCACCTTAATTTCTGCACATAGCGTCATTGAAACCGGCTTTAATCCAGAATGGCTTCGCTATTACTTCGCAACTAAGCTAAATGCCAGTATGGAGGATTTAGATCTGAATTTGCAAGATTTTATTGCCCGTGTAAATAGCGACCTCATTGGTAAGTACGTCAATATTGCGAGTCGTAGCGCTGGTTTTTTAGTCAAGCAATTTGCTGGGCAAGTGAGTGATACTGCTATGTCACATGCTTTGCTTAAGCAAATTCGCGCTGCCAGCGAGCCCATTGCAACGCTTTATGAAGAACGTGAATTTGCAAAAGCGTTAAGACTCGTGATGGAATTAGCAGACTTGGTAAATGCGTTTGTCGATGAGCAAAAGCCTTGGGATCTCGCTAAGGACCCTATACGTAAAGCAGACTTACATACCGTATGTAGCGTCACCCTAGAAGCCTTTCGCGCACTCAGTCTGTATTTAAAACCGGTGCTCCCAAAGGTTGCGATCCGCGTTGAACAATTTTTAAACCTACCCCCACAGCAATGGCAGGATATTGCCGTGCCCTTAAGCAGTAAAAATCCCATTCACCCCTACCAACATTTAATGGGCCGAGTTGAAAGCAGTCAAATTGAAGCCCTAGTTTCAGCAAATCAATCAGCCCTTGAGGGATCGCAAAATCGTTAATAATGGTTGGTTGGTGAAGCAGTAAAGCCCCTATTAATTACCACAAGTTACTGAAAACATTAAGAAATTTGTATTTCCATGAAAAAATATCAGTCTGATATCACCCGCTTTTTAACGCAACTAAAGGTCGATCATCCCCATTTAGAGGCGGGCCAGCAAGAGGGGCGCGCCTTACTTTGGGATAAAAAACCCATCAGTGCAGAAGATCAGCGCCGCGCCCTTGAGGCAAAAGTAAGGCAACGCGCTTACGTCTACTCGAATGATTGATTCAATCGCGAGCGAAAACGACAGTACCCCATCAGTCACCGATGGGATGTCGGAAGCTTTTGCCAAGTTATATGGTGAGCCTCTTTTTCAGCTCCCTACCGATCTTTATATTCCGCCCGATGCCTTAGAAGTTTTTTTAGAAGCCTTTGAGGGACCGCTCGATTTATTGTTGTATCTGATTCGTAAACAAAATTTCAATGTGCTCGATATTCCCATGGCAGAGGTGACTAAACAGTACCTCATCTACATTGATCAAATTCGTCACATCAATTTAGAACTTGCTGCCGAATACTTATTAATGGCGGCAATGCTCATCGAAATTAAATCGCGCATGCTCTTGCCGATGAAAAAAGCCGATAGCGATGAAGAGGTTGAAGATCCGCGCGCTGAATTAGTACGACGCTTATTAGAGTACGAACGCATGAAATTAGCTGCGCAAGAATTAGAGCGTATGCCGCAACAAGGTCGCGACTTTCAAATTGCCCATGGCCATATCGATACTACGGTAGCAGTCGTTTGGCCCGATGTAAATATTAGTGACTTACAGACAGCTTGGCGTGACGTTTTACATCGCGCTAATCTCAATGCCCATCACACCATTACGCGTGAAGAATTATCGGTACGCGATTTTATGACCCGTATTTTGCGCCGCCTACAAAATACCCGCTTCGTTGAATTCAGTGAATTATTTGACGAGGCGATTGCTACTGGCATGGGGGTCGCAGTTATCATCGTTAATTTTATTGCCATGTTAGAGCTCTCGCGTGAAGCCTTAATCGAAATCACTCAAGCAGAGCCTTATGCCCCAATTTATGTGCGCTTGGCCTATTCGCCAAATACATGAAAATTATTAGCGATATACAAGAGCTGCGCGCGCAGTTGCGCGGCCAAAATCGCGCATCTTTTGTGCCCACAATGGGTAACTTACATGAAGGGCATCTTTCTTTAATGCGCTTAGCTCGACAATATGGCGACCCTGTCGTGGCGAGCATCTTTGTTAATCGTTTGCAGTTTGGCCCGGGTGAAGATTTTGATTCCTATCCGCGCACAATGGATGCCGACATCGCTAAACTCGAAAAAGAAGGGGTTTATGTTTTGTTTGCACCGCGTGAAAAAGATTTATACCCCGAGCCACAAGAATACCGTATTAATCCGCCACAACAATTAGGCGATATTCTTGAGGGTGAGTTTCGCCCAGGATTTTTTATCGGCGTTTGCACGGTAGTCATGAAACTATTTTCCTGTGTTCAGCCTAGCGTCTCCATTTTTGGTAAAAAAGATTATCAACAATTAATGATTATTCGCCGCATGGTGCAACAATTTGCCCTACCCATGCAAATTATTTCTGCCGAAACCATCCGCGCTGAAGATGGCCTAGCACTCTCCTCCCGTAACTCCTATCTTTCGCAAAACGAGCGTACGGAAGCGCCACAGTTGAAAATTGCCCTTGAAAATTTGCGCCAAGAAATATTGAGTTTAGGCGCAAGCGACCCGCAACAATTTTTACGCCTCGAGCAAAAAGTTAAAGACGCCTTAATAACACGTGGCTGGAAGCCTGACTATATTGCTATTCGGCAGCAAAAAGACTTATTAACACCTAGCTCTACTGACAACACACCCTTAGTCATATTAGCCGCCGCTAAATTAGGTAAAACCCGGCTAATTGATAATTTAGAAGTCTAAGCGGCTAATTAACTACTTTATTTGGTAGTCCAAGGCTTTCTAAAAATTGATTGACATAAGGCTGCCAAATTATCTTGCCATCATTGCTGGTAAAGAGCAGATGAGAGTCTGCGCCAAAACTGCCATAGTTAATCAATTTTGCATTTGGGTTACCGCGATGATAATTTTCAAACATTTGGTCCGAGAGTTGGCGACTAAAATAACTGTCATTATCACCATACAACCAGAGGCTTGGAAGTATTGTCTCCTGGCCAAATATGCCGGCTGTTTTGTATAAATCACTTTGCCAGTCACCGCAGCCCTCCCTTCTTAAGCCGCCAGCAAAATTAATCAAGCCCTGCACCGATGGATCGGGTTTACTGGCGCCGTAGGCAAGCGTGGTCCAGCCGCCATGCGACTGACCAACAATTAAAGTCCGTGTTTTATCAACATAAGGAAGTTGATGCGCAAAAGCAATCACGGGTGGAATATCTTCTGCTTGATTGAGCCCATTCGCCTCCATGCTGCACCCGCCGCCCATGTAATGTCCACTCGACTTAGAAAATCCTTGACGCATGGGCACCAAGACGACGTAATTTCGCTCCAAAAAATACCGCACGGGTGATAGGGGTCGATATCTTGGCTGAAACTGGGTTAAGCCATTCGCTTTACCGTGATTAATGATGACTAAAGGGAAAGGCCCGTCACCAGCCGGCTTAAAGATGGTGGTTTCCAAAGTAACTGAACCTAAAAATAATTTTTTCGGGATAAAAACGATTTCTTCAGGTAGTTTGCTTTGACTAAAAGCAGCACAAGAGATGGCCTGCCAGGCAATAAAAACGAGAATAGATGCAATCGATTTCACCGATGACATCGTCAAATAAGTATTTTGATAGTCAGTTTTACTAAACCAGATCTAGGCTTTGCCCAAGCTGTAAAGCTAAGCCAGCTGCTAATTCAGCTCCGGTGACTTTGCTACCGTTCGCTACTTTAGCTGACTTGGCTTTTAACACTTCAATTTCTCCGCCATGACAGGCGATGAAAATACTCTGCGGACCTATTTCCGTTATTACTCCAGGCTTGCCTCGGACTGCTGAATAGGTTCGGGTCACATGCTTAGCTGCGTCGGAAATGGTAATTTTTTCACCGCCAAAGCTTGTCCATGCACCAGGCGCTGGGTTTGCCGCCCGAATCAAATCATAAATGCGCTGTAGATGCGAGGTCCAGTAGACTCGGGCAGCGGCCTGATCAAACCAGCCTTCATAATTGGCTTGTGATTCATCTTGTATTTGTTCGCTATGCTTACCTGCCACCACCAAATCAGCGGCTTCCATTAATGCGGCGATACCCAAGGGAAAGAGGTGATCAAAATACACCTTACCCAAACTATCGTTAGGCCCGATGGCCACCTCTTTTTGCAAGATAACAGCGCCCTCATCCAAGCCATCGCTGGGCCGAAATATCGTTAAGCCAGTTTTAGTTTCACCTAAGGCAATGGCCCAGTTTATTGCGCTCGGCCCACGATAACGGGGGAGCAATGAAGGGTGATACTGAATCATGCCAAATTTAGGAATCTGAACAAATTCTTGCGGTACGAATTGCAGCACATAAGCCATCACGCCAATTTCGGCTTTGCTGTCGGCTAAGGCTTGTGCAGCTTCAGGAGATTTAAGCGAAGCAAATTGCAAAGGCTTTAAACCTAGCGCGATAGTGGCTTCTTTAAGCACCTCGGGCTTGCTCGACTTAGGATTGTCGGGCGGACAAAAAACAGCCACCACTTCATCGCCACGCTTTAGAAAAGCCTCTAATGCTGCCTTACCAAAATCTTGACTACCAATTAACGCTATACGCATACAACACCCCTTGGATTAATCTACCAAATGAAATTGTTGCTTAAATAACTTCCTTAGCACGTAAGGCAGTTAACTCTTCCAAGCTAAAACCCAACTCACGAAGAATTTCGTCGGTATGTTCGCCCAATAAAGGCGAACGAGTCACTTCAGTGATGCTGTCCGACATTTTGATTGGATTACCAACTGTGAGGTATTTACCGCGTACAGGATGATCGACTTCAACTATCGTACCAGTGGCCCGCAAAGCTGGCTCTTCGGCCAATTCTTTCATCGATAAAATTGGGCCGCAGGGCACATCATATTTATTCAGGGTATTCATCACATCAAATTTCGAATGCTGAATCGTCCATTTTTCAATTTCAGCAAAAATACTCATTAGCCTTGGTAAGCGGGCTATTGGTTTAGCGTAATCCGGATCGGTAATCCAGTCTTCGCGACCGATCACTTTACAAATTCCTTCCCATACTGGCGCTTGCACGACAACATAGATATAGGAATTGGGGTCAGTCTCCCAACCCTTGCACTTCAAAATCCAGCCGGGCTGCCCACCACCAGAAGCATTTCCCGAGCGCGGTACTGCGTCACCAAAGTGACCGTTCGGAAATTGCGGATATTCTTTCATCACGCCTGTACGATCTAAGCGCTGCTGATCGCGTAACTTTACACGACATAAATTTAAGACTGCGTCTTGCATAGCCGCTAATACTTTTTGACCTTTGCCAGAATGGGTGCGTTGATATAAAGCAGTAACAATCCCTAATGCCAGATGTAAGCCAGTACCACTATCACCAATTTGTGCGCCAGTAACAGTGGGCGGGCCATCATCAAAACCCGTAGTCGATGCAGAGCCACCCGCACATTGGGCGACGTTTTCATACACCTTGCAATCTTCGAATGGACCAGGTCCAAAACCTTTTACCGAGGCCATAATCATTTTAGGATTTAGCGCTTGAATGCGTTCCCAGGTAAAACCCATTCGATCAAGTGCACCTGGAGCAAAATTTTCGACGAGGACATCACATTGCTTAATTAAGCGTTCGAGAATTTCTTTTCCTTCAGGAGTTTTGGTATTCACCGTCAACGAGCGTTTATTGTGATTCAGCATGGTGAAATACAAACTATCCGCATCCGGCACATCCCGCAGTTGACCGCGCGTTGCATCGCCCTCACCCGAGCGCTCGACTTTAATTACGTCTGCACCAAACCAGGCTAATAATTGAGTACATGTTGGACCCGATTGCACATGCGTGAAATCTAAAATTTTTACACCATCGAGTGCTTTGGCCATTGCTTTAATCCTAAAATGTCACAAAAATGCCATTTTAACTTAAACTTAAAGTGCATAACTCGGGTACAGAGGGACGGCTTGGACCAAGCTATTTAGGCTCGAGGGCCGCTAAACGCTGTTTTAGTTGTCGTTCTTCTAGAAAACGTTCGGTTTCATCACGGATAACTGCTGCTACCCCAGTTACTTGATGAGCGTCATCAAACAGCATGGCTACGGTAAATGCAATTGAGATGGTCCTGCCGTCCTTATGGTTCGCGGGCACCTTTAAAAGCGTGCTGCCATAACGAGTAGTGCCTGTTTCCATCGACTTATCAAAGCCCACATTATGGCGATGCTGCAAGCGCTGCGGAGTGATCAATGTCAATGACTGCCCAAGAGCCTCAGCTTCACTAAAACCAAAGATTCGCGTCGCCGCAGCATTCCACAAAGTAATTTTGCCAGCCCGATCAGCAACAATCACGGCATCTCCCATCACTTCAACTAACTGCGCTAAATCCACTGGTATTTTCATCGTGTCAGAATTCTAGTTGGTATTCGATGAAAAAGGCGTCTATAAAAGACGCCTTTTTGCGTTAGATCAATAAACTAAGGAATTTAAACTGCCTTAGCGGCATGTAATTGAGAAATTTCTTCAGCGTCATAGCCCAGATCAGCCAAGACCTCATCGGTATGCTCACCCAATACAGGTGAAGGCTTGACTTCAATTTCTAAATCAGAGAACTTAATTGGGCTGCCGATTGTTAAATACTTGCCACGTACTTTGTGATCTACCTCAACAATGGAGCCACTCTTGCGTAAATCAGGTGAGTTAGCTAACTCTTTCATCGAGAAAACTGGAGCGCACGGAATATCAAATTTACGCAAGATATCCACAGCTTCGTATTTTGTTTTGTCTTTAAGCCAATCTTCAATCGTGGCAAAGATATCAAAAATTTTATCTTGACGTGCTTGGGCTGTCATATAAGCAGGATCGGTAGCCCACTCTGGTTTACCAATGGCAGCGGTAATGGGCTCCCAGGCGTGACCTTGAATCGTGAAATAAATATAGGCATTAGGATCCGTTTCCCAACCTTTACATTTCAACACCCAACCTGGTTGTCCGCCACCGCCGGCATTACCGCCACGAGGCACGACATCGGAGAATGTGCCATGAGGGTACTGTGGATACTCTTCAAGGTAACCAATTTTATCGAGACGCTGTTGATCGCGCAATTTAACGCGGCATAAATTTAATACTGCATCTTGCATCGAGCAGGAAACTTTTTGCCCTTTACCCGTTTTCTGCCGTTGCATTAAGGCCGTCAAAATACCAATGGCTAAATGCATACCGGTATTGCTATCACCTAAGGCAGCTGCGGAAACTGTCGGGGGACCATCCCAAAAACCGGTGGTCGAAGCAGCGCCGCCGGCACATTGGGCCACGTTTTCATAAACTTTTAAATCTTCATAAGAATGGCCATCGCTAAAGCCCTTGACTGAAGCCAAAATCATTTTTGGGTTCAGCTCTTGAATGCGCGCCCAACTAAAGCCCATTCGGTCGAGTGCACCTGGACCAAAGTTTTCCACCATGACATCAGAGGTTTTGATCATTTTTTCTAAAACAGCTTTACCTTCTGGTGTTTTAGTATCTAAAGTTAATGAGCGTTTATTGCCATTGAGCATCGTGAAATACAAAGCATCAGCATCAGGAATATCGCGCAATTGACTGCGTGTTACATCACCCGAGCCAGGGCGCTCGACTTTAATCACATCAGCGCCATACCAAGCCAATAACTGAGTACAAGCAGGTCCAGCCTGTACATGGGTGAAATCAATAATGCGAATACCATCTAATGGTTTGGTCATCTTACTTTTCCTTGGTTTTAATGCCTTGAGTGATAAATAATTATTTCTTCGATGCAGCGCTAGATGGATTTAGATTTGTTAAGCGGCCACTTTCCGTACCTGCAGTCTCATCAATTACTGCATTAATTAAAGCGGGTTTGCCAGCGGCAATCGCAGCAGTAAGGGCCTTGGTTAACTCTTCTGGCGTCGTTACGTTATAGCCAATACCACCAAATGCTTCAATCATTTTGTCGTAGCGAATGCCTTTAACAAACACGGTAGGTGCAACATCCGCTCCCCCTGTTGGATTGACATCTGTACCACGGTATACACCATTGTTATTAAACACAATGGTCGTCACGGGCAAGTTATAACGGCAAATGGTTTCCAGCTCCATGCCACTAAAACCAAAAGCGCTATCGCCTTCAATTGCTACCACCGGTAGCCCGCTCGTTACTGCAGCGCCAATGGCGTAGCCCATGCCAATGCCCATGATTCCCCAGGTACCCGAATCAAAGCGCTTGCGCGGTTGGTACATATTAATAATGCTGCGCGCAAAATCAAGCGTATTAGCACCTTCATTGACCACATTGATATCGGGTCGTGTTTTGAGCACGTCTCGAATCGCTCGCAAAGCGCTATGAAAATTCATTGGCGTTGGATTTTGCTCTAAAGTCACCGCCATCTTGGCGATATTTTTATCTTTACGATCGGTAATGTCCCCAATCCAAGCATCATTTGGCCGTGGGAAATTCGTGCCCATGGCTGCTAGCAATGCCGTAACGCAAGAACCTACATCGCCAATTAACGGTGCCGCAATAGCGACATTGCTATCAATTTCTGTAGGTGAAATATCGATCTGAATAAATTGTTTGGGCGCCCCGCCCCAGGTCTTGCCTTTACCATGCGCCAATAACCAGTTTAAGCGGGCGCCAATCAGAATCACTACATCAGACTCAGCCAAGACATAAGAGCGAGTAGCCGAAACACATTGTGGATGGGTATCCGGCAACAAACCCTTAGCCATTGACATCGGTAAGTAAGGTATTCCAGATAGTTCTACAAACTGACGAATCTCAGCATCAGCTTGGGCGTAAGCCGCACCTTTACCCAATAAAATTAAGGGGCGTTTTGCACCTTTGATCAGATCAACCGCCCGTTGAATTGCAGCAGGCGCTGGAATTTGACGCGGTACAGGGTCAACTACTTTAACTAACGATTTTTTACCCTTCTCAGCGTCAATCGATTGACTCAATAACTCTGCGGGCAAATCCAAATAAACGCCGCCAGGCCTTCCAGAAACTGCTGCTCTAATGGCTCGGGCAATACCAATGCCAATGTCTTCTGCTCGGTTTATTCGATAGGATGCTTTGGCATAAGGACGTGCGTTGTTTAATTGGTCCATTTCCTCATAATCACCCTGCTGTAAGTCGACGATTTCACGCTCACTCGAACCGCTAATTAAGATCATGGGAAAACAATTGGTCGTGGCATTCGCCAGAGCAGTAAGGCCATTTAAAAAACCAGGGGCTGAAACAGTCAAACAAATACCTGGCTTTTGCGTCATGTAACCCGCAATGGCAGCCGCATTACCAGCATGCTGTTCATGGCGAAAGCCAATGAAGCGCATACCTTCAGCCTGCGCCAAGCGGGCTAAGTCCGTAATCGGTATCCCTACCAAGCCAAAAATAGTATGAATATCGTTGAGTTTGAGGGCATCAATTACAAGATGAAAGCCGTCGGTTAATGCTGATGTTTGCGTATCGTTTGTCATAGATTTTTAAGTATGTTTATTTTGAATACTTGGCCTGGATATACCCCCAAGCAAAGACGATTTATTGCAGGATATTGATCTTAGGCTTAGGGCCCTCTAAGAACATTGACGTAGGTCAAGTTAGCCCAAAATCGCCCTTAAATTGCCCCATTTGGGCCAACGGCAAGCCTACAAAAAAAGTTCTTTGTGCTTAATTTTTAAGCGACTTAAGGTCTCGGGAGATAAGTTGAGGTAGGCTGCGAGCTCTTTTTTAGGCAGTAACTCAAATAAGTAAAAATACTTCCGGACAAAACGCTCTACCCGCCCAGGAGCATCTAGCATATGCAAAGTGATGGTATGAGCCATGATTTCGCTCATTAAGCGCATGACTTCGAACTCAAAGCTATCTTTAATCACCTGATGCTGATCTAAAAAATCGACCCATTTTTTTAAAGGCATGCGCGCAACCCGAGCCTTGGTAACGCAGGCAATCGTGTAGGGGGCGGCGGTTTTCAGTCGCCAAGCAGCATAACTAGTTTCAATATCCTTTTCAATGGCAAAACGCAAAATCATTTCTTTTGCGTCGGCGCTAGAAACAATCCGCTTCAAAATACCATCGAGCACAAAATACTGCTCCATTTGGGTATCGCCTTGATGCAAGAGGATTTCAGTTTTCTTTAAGTCAGCAATTTCTAGATGCCCTTCTAGCTCCAACATGCTTGCCGAATCAAGATGCTGCAGAATGACATTCTGACTTAACTGTAAGCGAATGAGGTTTTTTTCAGGATGTTTATCAAGTATGGTCATGAATATATGAACTAAGCAGCCATTCCCTTGCGGGCCTCAGTTCGAGGCCATTGAAGTCTGATTCCGCTATTGTAGAACCGTTCTCAGAATCAGGTAAACTAATCAGGTCGTGGTGCCATTTAATCTAGTGAAATTAGGTTAAAAGGTTAAACGGGAAACACTATACAAACGTGTGCTGCCCCCGCAACGGTAAGCGAGTGTGTCAATTAAAGAGCATCTGATTGATACGCAGAATTTGAATAAGCCACTGTGTAAGTCAATGCATGGGAAGGCCAAATTACTGAAACTCGTCAGCCCGGATACCGGCCAAGACAGGTGGAATTTTTGCGGACGGCGAGTTTCGCGCGCCAATCGTAGCAATGTTTGCGTCTGTTTTCTATTTGCAGCGCGCCATGCTCTATTGACGTGTTATCTCTTCATGCAAAATTCTGTTCGACTCGGCTAACGGGGAAGTTGGCTTAGTGTTTTTAGTGCAGGATTTATACCATGCAGTATTTTTCTTTTATTGCTAGTTCGCCTTTTAGATGCGGCGCATTTTTACGTATCAGCTTGCTTACCATGCTCTGCTTCACTAGCGTGAACTCGATCGGGCAAACCACAGCTGATAGTTCAGTAGAGGTTATTAACCAACCGAATGCAACCAAACCCCTGATCGTCAGCGCTACCCGTACCCCAACTAAGGGTGCCGATGTCTTAGCCGACTATGTTTATATTGGGCCCGAAGAAATTGTGCAAGCAGGTCAAATGAGTGTGCCCGAACTTTTGCAACAGCAACGGGGTGTACAAATATCCACTTACGGTGGTCCGGGCGGTTTAGCTAGCGTCTATTTACGCGGTACGAGTAATAACCAAAGTCTCGTTTTAATTGATGGCGTTCGTACAGAATCATCAACTCTGGGTGGCCCAGTATGGAGCGCAATTCCAATTCAATTAATTGACCATATTGAAATTATCTTTGGGCCGCAAAGTACGCTCTATGGTCAAGATGCCCTTGGTGGTGTGATTCAAATTTTTACTAAACGGGGCGATGGACCTGCGCAATTTAGTGCCTCAAGTGGTTATGGTACTTATGGCACCACCATTAACACTGCCTCAGTATCAGGTTCGGTGGGTGAAGATAAGCCAACCCGCTACAACCTTGGACTAAGCCAAGAGAACTCAATGGGCTTCAATACTGTTGCATCTACTAATCCCTGTAGTACAGCCAATGCAAGCAAAAATTATTGTGCGCCGGGCTACCCCACAACCCGCACAGGCTACACGCGTCTTGGCGTTACAGGGCAGGTATCTCATGAGTGGCAAAAAGGCCAAGAATTTGGCGTGAAAGTTCTGGCTAGTAGAACGAACTATCAATATCCTGGCTACGACTATGATGTCTCTTTGCCGGAAATTGATTCTCAAGTTAATAACTTATCGATCGCAACCGTATTTGCGCGTAATCAAATTACAGAGAATTGGGAGAGCTTTATCCAATTATCGAATACATCGAATTTTGGACAAAATTTAACTACGAATAGTAATGACAGTATTAGCAGTCCACAAAATGATTTTTTGTGGAAGAACGATATCAAACTCGGTCCCGATACGTTGCAAGTAATGGTCGAGCGTCTGGTGCAATACGCCAACACTACCAACATTAATGCATCCCGTACGACTAATTCTGCTGCGGGATCGTATCAATTAAATCGGGGCAATAATTTAGCCACCCTAGCGGTTCGTAATGACACGATTACGGGATACGGACCCATCTTTACCTATAGTGGTGCTTATGGTTATTTTCTGACTAAAGCTTTACGTGCTAATGTGAACTATGGCACAGGCTTTAGGGCGCCAACCTTTAACGACCTCTACTATCCTGGCTATGGCACCCCTAACGTCCAACCTGAAACGAATCGCAATGCTGAAGCTGGTCTGCATTATGAGCCAGGAAATTATGAACTCCATTTAGTGGGTTATCAGAACAAAGTACAAAACTTAATTCAAGCCTTGCCATGTACCTCGAAAGCCAGCGGTTATTGCCCCACGAATTTTGCCTCAGTCAATATTACCGGCGCCTCATTGGGGGCCAATACTCAGTTAGAGCACTGGAACTTAAAAGCTTCACTCGACTTACTGAATGCAGTCGACCAAAATACGGGACTAGCATTACCTAACCGAGCCAAGCAATTAGCTAACTTGGGTAGCGAATACCGTCGAGGGAAGTTCAATGCTGGCGCAAATTTAACCATCGCTGGTCAGCGTTATGGCGATACAAGTAATACTGTGACGATGTCTTCTTATGCTCTACTAGATTTATATGCGAGCTATGAAATTCAGCCTAAATGGTCTTTATTTGCCCGCTGGAATAACGCTTTAAATAACCAATACCAGCTATCGTATGGATACCTCACGCCGGGTTCCAATATTTTTGCTGGTATTCGGTATACACCCTAGTCTAGACACTTTTGATGAATACGAACTCTTGCCCCACACTGCTAATTTCAGCTCCCGCATCAGGTCAAGGGAAAACAACAATTACTGCAGGCTTAGCGCATTTCCTCACGAAGCGCGGTAAGCGAGTTCGGGTTTTTAAGTGTGGCCCTGATTTTCTTGATCCATTTTGGCTGAGTCTCGCTAGCCAGAACCCTGTTTACCAAATTGATCTGTGGATGACAGGTGAAGATGATAGTCAAGATCGGCTTAGAACAGCAGCTGAAAATGCAGACATTATTTTGATTGAAGGAGCCATGGGTCTATTCGATGGTGACCCGAGTGCCGCTGATTTAGCAATCCGCTTTAATATTCCTGTGATGGCGGTCATCGACGCCTCTGCTATGGCTGGCACATTTGGTGCCCTAGCTTTGGGATTAGAGCAATATCGTCCCCACATGAAATGGGCAGGCGTTTTAGCAAATCGCGTAGCCTCGCCAGGGCATGCAACCATGCTAAAGTCAGCCATTGCTAATCCCCAGCATTTTTTAGGTGCCATCTTTGTCAATGCAGAAATGGGCTTTCCTGAAAGACATCTTGGGCTAATAATGAGTTCAGAAATTATTAATGCTGAACAAAAGCTGGATCTGATTGCTAATGCAATCGAAACCAGTAATTTTGGTGAAACGATCTTACAACGTTTGCCAAGTTTTGCAGTTGAATATCCCACTAAAACAAAAAAAGAATTAAATCAAAAATTACTTGACCATAAAATCATTGCGGTCGCTAAAGACGCTGCATTTTGTTTTATTTATCAAGCTAATCTAGATGTGCTCGAAAAATTAGGTGCCCACATTCAGTTTTTTTCTCCTTTACGCGGTGACCCTCTGCCAATATGTGATGCAGTATGGCTTCCCGGTGGATATCCAGAGTTATATCCCGAAGCGTTAGGCAATAATCAGGAATTGAAAAATCAACTACATATGCACATTCAAAACAATCGGCCTATTTGGGCTGAATGTGGTGGCATGATGGCTTTATTTGAAACGCTTATTACTACTGACGGTCAATCCTTTCCTATGTGGGGTAGTTTGCCAGGCACTATAACGATGCAAAAACGGCTTGGCGGACTTGGCTTGCAATCTTTACGTCTTCACGACCAAGAGATACGTGGTCATACCTTTCATTACTCAACTTGTACCAGTCCATTAAAAGCGTATTCGCAATGTCTGAAAAAAACAGAAACGGCTAATAATGCATCTGGCGAATTCCTATTCCAAAAAAATTCTCTACAGGCTAGCTATTTTCACGCTTGGTTTGCGTCGAACCCCAAAGCCACAGCATCTTTATTTCTGCCGCAAGATCGCCAGCAATGACTACCTCGCCTATGACAATTGTCCGCAGTGAACTCATTTTGGGCGGGCAAAAAAGTGGTAAATCCTCACGTGCAGAACAGCTGGCTGAAGCTTGGTCTCTAGGCGATCCTCAGCATGAGGTCATGATGATTGCAACTGCTCAAGCATGGGATACCGAAATGAAAGTACGAATTGAGCAACATCGCATCATGCGTCAGAAAAAATTACCCCGCTGCCAAACTATTGAGGAAACAATCGAGATAGCGCAAGTAATTGAACAATATTCTGACCCAAAACGACTTTTGCTAATTGATTGTCTCACACTGTGGTTGAGTAATTATCTTAGCCCACCCGCAGAACAACATAATGTCAGTTCTTCAGAGTTAGCGGCCTCATTTCTGCAGGCGCAATCCGCTCTGATTACTGCAATCCATAATGGCATTGGTCCAATAGTCTTGGTTAGCAATGAAATTGGTCAAGGCGTCATCCCGCTTGGCGCTGAAACGCGTAACTTTGTAGATCAACTCGGATTATTAAATCAGGCAGTTGCCCAAGCGTGTGAGCGCGTTATCCTCATGGTAGCAGGTTGTCCGCTCTATATTAAAGGGACTGTATGAAAGCCCATTTTTTTCTTGCTCTTGCTTTAGTTATTGTTACTTCAAGCCTACGGGCTATCGAAATTACTGATGACCAAGGATTTACAACGAGTCTACAAAAATCACCACAACGGGTTATCTCGCTCCTTCCCTCTATAACGGAAACAATTTGCGTATTAAAACAGTGCCAAAAATTAGTAGGAATTGATCGTTACTCAAATTGGCCAGAAAGCATTCAATCATTACCTTCTGTTGGCGGAGGTTTAGATCCAAATATTGAAGGTATTACCGCTTTAAAGCCGGATGTAGTTCTGGTAGGAAAAAATTCGCGCGCTAGTGAGCGCTTGCGTTCACTAGGAATTAAAGTCATTGCTTTTGATGTGAAGGACTATGCTGATGTACACCGAGCTTTACAACGCCTGGCTTTAATACTCAATGCTCCCCCACAGGATGCTGAAATAATTTGGCTTAATTTACAGACACAAGTGAATACGATTGCCGGCACCTTACCCAAAGCTGCTAAAGGTCAACGGGTTTATTTTGAAGTCAGCAGTACACCCTTTGGCGCGGGTGAATCTTCGTTTATTGGTGAAACCCTCAAGCGTTTACAACTACTTAATATTATTCCAAGTTCTTTAGGTCCATTCCCGAAATTAAATCCTGAATTTATTGTGCGAGAAAATCCTGATCTCATCATGATAGGTTACAAACAAGGTGGTCAAATTGAAGGTAGGCCTGGCTGGAAAAAAGTGAGTGCGGTAAATCAGCAACGGATTTGTACTTTTACCTCCAGTGAGGCCGATATCCTATCCCGACCAGGCCCTCGCCTTGCTGAAGGGGCGCAAATTATGGCCAACTGTATTAGCGCAAAATATCCATGACTACAATCCAAGCTGCTAATTTGCCTTCAAGGGTCCGGGTTTGGCGCCTCAGTATGACTTTACTAGTAATTACTTGTGCATTATTCATTATTGGGATGAGCGTGGGGAGCACTGGAATAAAGCCCTTTTTATTTAATACTGGTGATACTGGCGCTTGGCAAATTATCTTTGATATCCGTTTACCGCGCACGTTTGTGGCTTGGCTGGCTGGAGCTCTCTTCGGTCTGGCTGGCGCAATAGCGCAGGGGCTATTTCGTAACCCACTCGCAGATCCTTATTTATTAGGAAGCGCCTCGGGGGCTACGCTGGGAGTTGCTTTAAGCTTAATTTTATTAAGCACTAGCTTATATGCTGAAAATTGGTTTATGCGCATTGGTATAACGAGCGCAGCTTTTTTTGGTGCTTTAGCTGGCGTGCTTATTACAATTTTTCTTGCTAAAGGCTTTCAACATACTTTTAGACTGCTCTTGGCGGGAGTAATAGTGGGTGTAATTTTAGGAGCGCTTGGTTCCTTTTTTTCCATCATGAACCCTGAGATCTTGCAAGCAATGCAAGCCTTTATGTTAGGGACTACCAGTTTTGCGGGATGGTCTGCTTGCCTCATCATGAGTATTGCACTAATCTTCAGCTGTGTTCTAGCTTGGTCTCTAGGAAAAGCACTTGATGCTTTAGCGCTAGGTGAATTAACAGCGCTTAGTCTTGGCATTGATTTGAACTTGGCGCGTGCGATATTCATTTTTATATTAGCCTTAGCTACAGGGACTGCAGTGAGCCAAGTTGGCATCATTGCTTTCGTTGGTCTAGCCGCACCCCATTTAGTGCGCTCGCAAACGAACGTAACTCATCACACGCTCTTATTACTTTCGAGCGGTGTTGGTGGAAGCTTATTACTGGCTGCCGATATTCTTGCGCGCGCACTCATTGCACCCCAAGAATTACCAGTTGGCTTATTAACAGCAATTTTAGGTGGCAGTTACTTATTGTGGTTAATGCATGCAAAGCAAGCAGTTAGTAGGTACAAATGATTGCCATTAGTACTCAAAATATTAGCGCAAAACTAGGCGATGTTGAAATTTTGCATGGCATTTCTGCTCAAATTCCTCAAGCGCAATGGACCAGTATTATTGGGCCTAATGGCGCAGGCAAGTCTACTTTTTTAAAAGTAATCGCCGGCTTGTTACCGCATACTAATCAATTAAATATTTTTTCAATGCCATTGCAGTCCATGCAGACCAAGGAACGGGCTAAAAAAATTGCTTGGCTTGGACAAAATGAAGTTGTTAGTGATGATTTATTGGTATACGACTTAGTGATGCTGGGGCGATTACCACATCAACAATGGTTTAGTAGTCCAAGTGCCACAGATCACCTTATTGTCGAGCAAGCATTACAGTCTACCCACGTATGGAATTTACGCCATCGCCCCATTAACAAATTATCAGGAGGCGAGTGTCAGCGGATTTTAATTTCACGTGCCTTAGCAGTTCAGGCTGAAATTATCCTTATGGATGAGCCCCTAGCCAATCTCGACCCACCTCATCAGGCTGATCTTATCGACTTAATTCAATCTCTAACACAGCAAGGCACTACCGTTATTACCGTGTTGCATGATATTACGTATGCGCTGCAAGCGAATCATGTCATCATCTTGAATCAAGGCTCTCTCTCTTATGAAGGTGCTACAACTCACCAGCAAACCCATGCACAAATTGAAGCCGTATTTTCCAACCGCATCAAAATTTATCCCCTCCAAGGATCTTGGGTTGTTATGCCCCAAAACCGCTAATTCCATCGCAAGGATTTAATATGCAAATTGAAGCCCCTCCAATAGATAAGCCCTATGAAAAATCTCCCGGCGAACGCCGTGGACTAGTTCTCATTTATACCGGTAACGGCAAAGGCAAAAGTACCGCCTTATTTGGTTTATCGCTGCGCGCCCATGGACGTGAGAAAAAAGTAAAAATTTATCAATTCATGAAAGTTCCCAGTGCCCGTTTTGGTGAACATCGCATATTTGAAAAATTAGGTATCCCCATTGAAGGCTTAGGAGATGGATTTAGCTGGAAAAGTAAAGATTTAAAACGTTCAGCACAGCTTGCCCTAAATGGCTGGGAAAAAGCCAAGCAAAGCATTCTTAGCGGTGACTATTTCTTAGTTGCTTTAGATGAAATTACCTATCCCCTTATTTATGGCTGGATACCATTAACCGATGTAGTTGAAACATTACAAAAACGACCAAGCCATGTTCATGTTTGCCTCACGGGTAGACGCTGCCCACAGGAGATTATTGATATTGCTGATACGGTGAGCGAAATGCAGCAAATCAAACATGCCTTCGACGCAGGAGTACCCGCACAACGTGGCATTGAAGATTAGTGCTGGCGTGGATAGTCATGCTTGAATTTATATTCAATAGTTCTGCCCTACTCTGCCAAGGCTGGCAAATAATATATCCCCCTACTGAAAAATTGTATGCCCGCTAAATGTGTCATGGTCCTAGGCACCTCAAGCGGTGCCGGTAAAAGCTGGATAAGCACCGCGCTATGTCGCTGGTATGCTCAACAAGGCTATAAAGTAGCACCCTTTAAAGCGCAAAATATGAGTAATAATGCACGCGTTGTGCATTCGCGCCAGAACTCAGCAACGGAATTTAGTATCGCCGATCAAGCTTACGGTGAAATTGGCTCGGCGCAATATTTTCAAGCCCTAGCAGCGCATGCCGAACCTAACGTCAATATGAATCCAGTGCTACTCAAGCCCGAAGCAGATACCCGCAGCCAAGTGATTTTATTAGGTAAAGTGAATACCGAATTAAGCGCCACACCATGGCGCATGCGGAGTGAAAAAATTTGGCCATTTATCCAGCAATCTCTTGATTACTTAGTTGCTGAGAATGATGTAGTAGTCATAGAGGGTGCGGGATCGCCAGCTGAAATTAACTTAATGGCTAGTGATATCGTGAATTTACGTGTCGCACGATATGCAAATGCACAATGTATCTTAGTAACCGATATTGATCGCGGTGGTGCTTTCGCTCATCTTTACGGCACTTGGGTTTTGCTTCCCAAAGAAGATCAGCAGCGCATCAAGGGATTTTTGTTGAATAAATTTCGGGGGGACCCGAGTCTACTTGCTCCTGCTCCAGAACAAATAAAATCATTAACTGGGATCCCTATTATTGGCACTATTCCCATGCTGTTTGATCATGGCCTCCCAGAAGAAGATGGCATATTCGATGAGCGCACACTGGGTAAAAAAGCTGACGCCCTCAAAGTTGCAGTTGTAGTCTATCCCCGCATCAGTAATTTAGACGAATTTCAACCCCTTAAAAATATTACCGATTTAGAACTAATTTGGGCTCGTCAGCCAAGCTCTTTAGAAGATGTCGATTGGATTATTTTGCCTGGCTCAAAACATACCAGCGCTGATTTAGCTTGGTTAAAACAATGCGGCTTTGAGCAAGTCATTGCTAAACATATCCATCAAGGAAAAATGGTGCTCGGGATATGCGGGGGTTTACAAATGCTTGGCCAAGTGATGCATGATCCATTTAATATCGATGGCGCTGCAATGGGTCTAGGGCACTTAGCAATTCAGACAACTTTTGCTAAGGATAAGCAAGTTAATAAAATTTCTGCTCGCTTTGGTCGAGTTAATGGCCCTTGGTCTGCCTTATCTGATTTAGAAGTATGCGGTTATGAAATTCATCATGGTAAGTCTTCTCGCCAAGATATAAGTGAAGTCCATCAAGTGCAGATATCAGCAGAAATTATTCCTGACCTCGCCTGGCAAAATGCACATGGTAATGTACTGGGTATTTATATGCATGGGCTATTTGAAGATCCAGTAGTGATTAAATCACTCTTTGGCAAAGAAGCCAAAACATTAGAGGTGGTTTTTAATAATCTTGCAGATTTAATCGGGCAACATATTCCAAAAGAAACCTTACTAGCCTTGATTCAATGAAAGCATCCGATGGATATTGAATTGCCCCGCATCGCCCCACTCGATAACTTGAAATTAGGCGAATTAATTCAAACCGAGCTGAATAATAAAACTAAGCCGCTGGGTTCCTTGGGTCAACTTGAATCATTAGCTAAACAGTTAGGCTTAATTTTAAATACCCCAAACCCTATCCTAGTGCAACCACAGTTAGTCGTTTTTGCTGGTGACCACGGCTTAACTGCCCAAGGTATTTCTGCATTTCCGAGTGACGTT
>Ga0214164_1000712_pt1 | contig 20918 bp, 40 predicted proteins | sample TroBogepilimnion_13_FD_153003 | JGI IMG/M metagenome (GOLD analysis project Ga0214164, IMG submission 153003) | Freshwater microbial communities from Trout Bog Lake, WI - Practice 03JUN2009 epilimnion v4 | ecosystem: Environmental > Aquatic > Freshwater > Lake > Epilimnion/Euphotic zone ...
TCGATTATTTGGAAATGAAGAGGAAGTTTCTGCCTAATGTTATAAATATACTGAGAAATGTTCATTTTTATATTATCCGCCTTCCTTTAAAATGGGCCGTATCAATTCCCAAAAATCATTATGCTCATAAAAGTAAGTGTCCAGACTAAAGCTGGAGACTTTAAACGGTCCTTCTCTTTTGACACGGCCCAAGTCGAAATAACTCCGGTCATATGACTGGAGTTACTTAAGACGTTGATTTTATTTAATATTGTCCTTTTTTGCCTTATCGACTACCTTCTGGAGTTCGGATCGTATTTCTTCCCATCGTTTTTGAACTAAATCAGGTGAGTCAACTAATTGAACAAACATACTTAAGATCAAATGATCAATAAATCGGTCGCCTTTTAACCGCTCCAATGGAATCTCAGTATAAGAAGACCAAGGAGGCATTCTAAAATCAAGACGCACTCCAATTTGATCCGGCGGAATACCGTCACATATACCACCGCCTATCTCAATACGGAAATATTGACTTAGTTCAATGCCTCCTAAAATCTTCCTTAAAGAAACCCTAGCCTGTTCCGTCAATTCGTCACCCATTGCTATTCCTTCCATGCATGAAATACTTGTCGGCCGTTGCTCATGGGAGCCAAGTCATAAGAACCTCTCCACAGGCCGCTCTTCTGCAAAACATCATAGTCCCAAGGATCGAAAGCCTTGATGTCCTTGAGGCCAAGATCCTTCAACATCGACTTCACAGCCGTAGTATTCGGTCCCATCTTTGTCGTAGGATCGCCTTCGATCCAGCCTTCGGGATAATAGGCAATCGAGGGACCGGTTCGATCCAGGTCGGCCACAAGCGTTTCTACGATCAATTGACCACCGGGCTTGACCATCGAAGCTGCATTTTGTAAATACAAATAAGGGTTAGGCGTATGATAGAGCACTCCAAGAAAGAGAACAATGTCAAATAGCCCTGCTTTTTTGATTATTGGATGACTTGAACCTAAGTTCTCTACCGGCTGTATGAGGGTCTTTACGTCGCTTCGGAATTTTGTTTTTAAATAATCAAAACATTTAACGGCGTCCGAATCCTGCGCTCGCCAAATAAAATCATCGTTAGCCGTTACTTCTGCCCCTCTGCTCTCGCACTCAAACGAGAAAGCCCCATTATAAGCTCCGACATCCAAGACGGATAGCCCGGTTAAGTCGGCAGGAAGATGTAGAGCAGCCAGTTTGATAGGTGTCGGGTCGTTCCCCGGAGTCACTATCCCCGGCGCTATTTCAATTTGATGAAACCATTCCCATTGAGCAATATCTTTTTTGACTTGCTCCAGGTCCGTTCCTTCAGGTAATTTAAGCATTATTTCTCCTTTTTGCCGCATAAATGAGGTTCTAAAAAATACCAAGAACGTCTTATTCCTCTGTAGTATCGAACACTGATGCCCTCACCGCATAGTGGGCATATTATCTCCGGTTGCACATCCGGCATCGGTTTGCGTTGATAGGGATGTAGCAATTTAAAATCCGGGTCTAAGAGTGTGTGCTTGATATTAATGGGCATTTTATCCTTCTCTTACTTCATGCGGTGAATTCCAAAATTTGAATCGCGGTCTGCCGTCCACTAATTCATTCCAAGATGATAGGGGTCTACACCACAATTTAGGAGCCACTTCTGTATCTGCCAACAGTTGATAGATAACGATCTGTTCGCCAGTCTCAGTGTGCGTCCCCACGCCATAAATGCGATGCAGATTGCCCTTAAAATGTTTCCAAATCTCTCCCTTAATCGGTGTGTTCATTTTTGTATCCTTTTAGGAATATTTTCTCCCTCCATTTTCCAATCCGGCAACAAGTCAATTTTACAAAGGGAACCTTTGGCGAAAAAGACTCCAATCAATTGCGAATCTTCCGAAACCCCTCCTACGTATTTGATTTCAGCGCCGCAGTCCCTTCCGTTTGCAATCTCTCCGGGAGAGTAATCCAACTCAATTACTTTTCTAGTCCAATCAATTGTGATTTTCATTTCTTCTCCCTTTCTTTAATCAACTGCTCTTCTAAGATTTCAAACGATTTCTGAAGATCTTCATATTGCCAATGTAACCTTTTGAATTCCTCTGCCGCGCTCTCATAGAGCTTCTTAAACATTTGAATGTCTGTTTGAAAAAGTTGTAATTCGGCATTGTGGTTTTTCTTTTCGGTGTCGATCCACTCCGTCAACTTCTCGTTTATTTTCTGCAACTCTTTTATATGGGCCTGAACGGCTTCCAATTGGCCCACCGAGCCCATTCCCTCCGTAGGCCGACATCCGGCTCTCCACAATTCATCCATTAATTGTTGGGCATCATCTGACGTGATGGCTAAGTTTTCATCAGAATCAGGCTTTCTATACACTCCTTGTTCATTGGGAAGATCCTTGGGAACAAAAGTCATAACTTGAGCATTGCCATTTTCATCCCAACGATAGAAATATAGCGCAAAACGATTCCTGTCAAAAAGTTTTTGGACCCGAGCTTCCCATTCTCTGTGGAATTTTCTGTTCATTTCTCCTCCTCGTTTTCTTGAGCCATACAAAAAAGAGCCAATAAATTAGGTTCCATTGTAGAAACAAAATCAAAGTCAATTTCATCCTCTGAAAGTCTATCCACAACCCACTTCTCCGTTTCCGGAGGCATCTTCAGTTTGAATTCCACCTCTCTTTCATCAAGAAGAATTACACCAGCTTCCGCAGCCTTATGTTCATTCAATCCTTTTATATAGCCATTATGATGATACGCTTTAACGACTTCCTTCATACACTCGCAAATGGGAACTTCGATCTTTTGAGTAGTCCAATGAAAATGAAACTCTAGCGTGCGCCCACACTCACTACAATAAAGTTCCTGATGTTTGATCGGGCATTCCGGCAATTTGACTTTGCTCATTTCTTTTCCTTTAAGCTCATTTCCGGCACAACCAACACTTCTATTAAATCCATAGGTGTTCCTTGAACGGCTCCCCATGCAATATTGAAGCCTTTAGGCAGACTCTTGCCCTCTATCGGCAAATTTATTCCCTCCATGATCTTGAAGCGCCCCACAAGACGACCTTCTGAATCTTTCCAAATCTCCAAACATCTGCCGATCACTTCCATCTTACCGTGTCTATATGACACGAGCACCGGGTTATCCACGTAAGCTTTCGTAGAAAACCGCTCCGCGTCCTGGTCTATAACGGCAACAAATTCTCTATCGGGTTCCTTTATGTGAGTCCATTCACCGTCAACCAATTTATTCATTTCTCCACCAAACCTTCCCTGAAGGATTTTGTTTCCCTCACGCTCTTTTGATGAGCTTCCCACAGCTCTTCCCAGGCCATTATTTTTGCTTTCAGCTTTTGATTTTCTACCTGTAATCGATAAATTTGACTTTTTTGCGCCTCAATTATTTCCTTAAGTTTTTCTGCTTCAGTCATTCCCATCTCCCTTGAACATATCCTCCAGGTCCGATTCCGATGACATTTCCCCTTCCGCTAATATCGCCTCCAACCGCTCCACCACCGCATATGCAATCAGCCACGGGTTCTTTCGATAATCCGTCTTCTTCAACTCGTTTATGTAAGCTCGTATTCCGGTTTCCAATGACATCTTTTCCCTACATAAAATAATGAATCAGCCAACCACACCCGATAGCCATCAAACTCAAAATTATACCCGCTAACATGCTTTTAAAGAAGTCATAGCCACTACTTTCTACTTTCCCTCCCTTATGCGTCAATATAGCCACCATCAAAGACAATCCGGCTCCCCACATCACTCCGATCTGCATAACTCCAAATGGTGTTATGAACCATCTCCACAGATACGCAACTGCCAACCCTCGCGCCAATACAGCGGGAATTACCAACACACTTCCAACCGCATAAAAAACTCTGTCCAGTCCTTTTTCTTCGCTCATCTTGCCCTCCCTCATCTAGTAGGAAACGTTTTCTTCAAAAATCCCACAGCTTTCTGTAGGCACCCTAAACACACCCTAGAACCACTGTCGTCATATCCTTTCTCGAACTCTATCAACATCTCGAACCGCTCTCCACACTCGTCGCACTTGTCTTCTATCCAATCCCGGAATCCCAATGCATCAATATCCTCCACTGAGCAGGTCTTCACTCGGAGGGCTTTCACTTGTGCTCTACGCTTCTCAATGGGAACCGGTCCCTCAGAATTCGTTATCACGTTTCCGGTATACCTTTCATACTGTTTAAGAAACCGATCTTTGAATCCTATAATAAGATTGCGCCTATGTATTACGATCATTTAATCCTCCTCCATTTTAATGAGTCTATATCATCATTTTATCACTTTGTCAAGTAGAAAATTCCCAAAAAATAGTATACAATTTTTGGAGTTTGGGAATTGGGCATGTGAATGTGTAGGCATTTGGGAACCTGTTTATGTGGGGATGTGGGCATGTTATTATAAAGTCAAGTGGATGTTTGCAACTTGGGCATATGTCGATCTACTTCCCTATGGCACTTTCCGTCCATTCGTGTGATAATCCGTTCAAAAACCCTACCCGCCCTCCTTTCCTCTTCCTCAATAGCCCATTGTATCAATGTCTCAATGTCGATACGTTGCCACGCCCTCTCTTGCTCATATGTCATAACTCCTCCCTAAGCTTCTTTAATTTCTCAAGGGTGGTAGGCTGTTTAGGACGACCCACAGGTCTTTTAATAGGTTCGTCAAATAAGGTGTCTATATTCAATTGCGAGGGGCTTTCTGTATGAGGGGTTAATGTTGGTGAGGGCTCTATATGAGGCTGCTCAGGGGCTCTATGTTCGCTTAGATCCACTACAAGAGACTGTGAGTAATGTCTGAACCTCGCATGTAGGTAGTATTCTCTTATTGCCATTTCTACAGCGGCTATAATGCGTATGGCCTCTTCTTGATGTGCATACCTTCGATACATGTTTCCTATTGCTATTATGAGAGCGGTTATTCTATCACCTAAGCTAGATAGTCGGCCTGCTTTCTGATCTTGTTCTATTTTGGGCAACGCTGCTTCTATTTTCTCACGCAGTGTTTTCATTGTCGTAGTGCGATTCATTTGTCCTCCCATTGTTTGATTATTTCATCAAGAGAGTTGGTCTTCAGTAGATAACGAAGCTTTATAATGGTTACATGAAAGGTCGTAAGGAGGGCTTCCAAGGGGATTATCTCTCCACGATAGTTAACTAAAGTCTCTTTTCTTAGGTCTGCGAGATCTTCTATTGGGTCTATGAAGGTAGTTTCTAATTCGTTAACGTTATCTCCCTCTGTTTTCTCCGGGGGTAGAACTTTGGGTCCGTTAACGTTATCTAAAAGAGGGGCTAGTTTTATAAAGGGGAATAGCTGGCGATATATGAACTTTGAGACTGTAGTTACTTCTTCTTCAGCTTTTCTCTTCAGTAGTTGATATTCGGAAGCGGTCATTCTCACTCCCACAGTCACATCTTTAATTGTCGCTTTCCTTTTACGAGGCATATTTTGGACTTCCTTAATAGTTTTAGGTGGTTAAGTAACTCCGGTCATATGACCGGAGTTATTGGAGGAACGATTTTCTACGATTGAGCATCGTGAAGGGTTGTTTCCTTAGCGCATTCCCTGGCTTTCGTAAATTCTGCCATGTAAAACACTCCCATTTTGTATCCACCTAGTATCCTTAATGATTAAACACACCATCTTTCTTCATTCACTTATCTTCCAAAAAGACTACAGTATTGGGTTCCGTTGGTTGTCCTACAAAAGAAAGTATGATTGCCATAAAAGACTTCATTTGTTTTTATTTTTCCGCCTATCCATCCCCTTCCCTTCAAAAAGACTTTTAGGGACAAGTTCCCAATTGTCTGCGATTATAACTCCGGGCTCCATTCTCAATAAGAATGTTCGTAAGCCTCCAAGACTAAATGATCTACACACCCCTAACTCGTAATCAATCTCTATGCGCTGATTTCCTTTCCACCATTTTGATCTAATGACGTGGGTTTGCCAGTGTGTTTCCATTTGAATAAGGGCTTCGGCTAATTTCATTTGTTTTCTCCTTTCATAACAATCTATCTATCCTCATGGCCAATTTCGTTGTGTCTTCTATTCCTGTTTTTTGCAATCCTACAGGACAATGGCGATAAGGATATTTATGATCTCTGCATTGTTTAGGTCTGTGTTCGTATATACTGCAAAGATTATAACTTCCTTCTTCTTTAAGATATTTGCACGGGTTCCCAAATGGACTAAGTTCCTTACAACAAGTTCCACAGTAGAGACAATTCATCTATTCCCCCTTGTGGTAAAGCGGTGTCCCAAATCGGAGATTCAGTAGTTACTTGGAAGTTTTTGCATTTAGACGTTCCATTCACCATATCCGCTTTGTGACTTTTGCAACAACATTCCAATTGACGACAAGGAGTGGCATAATTACAAACGCTGCCATTTCTACACCAGATCATATAACCTTTTTTGAGCAACTTGGGCATTTAATATTCTTTCAGCGTAAGTTCTCTCGTATTTCTCGTTCTGCTACTTCCTGTAATCTTCGTCTTTTGCCCATAATTTTGTTAGGCGCTTTCTTTCTTCATATTCCTTGGTCATGTTACCTTCATTACCTCCACTGTCGATCGAGTTCTTTCATTCCTTTTTGCCTTCAAAGAGGCTATCTATCTTGTTAGCTATCCAATAGACCATAATGCATAAAAACACGCTCACTCCGCTTGCAATTGTTAGACGGGAAGCGATTCCGTGCGGAACATCAAGAATAAATAATAACTTCCAGAAACCTATTGCTGCAAATGTTGTCCCGATTATCAATATCCAAATTTGTAAAAAGAACATTAAAACCTTTTTCATTTGTTTATTAACCTTTCAATATAGTCGGCAGCGCGACTCATAAGCCGATTCCGGCATTTTAACCTTGCTTTATCCGCTGCCGAGTCTCTTAATTCCTTGATCAGCTTCGCCGGATCTTCTCTAATTTCGTATTCGGCTTTGATATCGCTAAGCCAAAAGTCTTTGGGTGAATTGGGATAGCCCTCTTCAAAGAGGCCAATAGTGCCGTGAAGGCGCTTTTTAAGATAACATGGCTTCGTCGGCGCGTGTTGTCCGGATTCTATCCGATATGGTTTTTCTCCTTTGTCTGCTGCCTCACAAGCTTCAATAAAGTTCATTTATGGTTTTTCTCCTTTGTCTGCTTGTGTCCCTTGGCGTAAATTCCATAGATGATTTCTTCGGATCTTCTCGCGTCTCATCCCCTTCCGGTGGGTTGATTTCGGCCCAATGGGTAACGTGAAGGGCGTTCCAAAAAGGTTCGCTATAATCTACTATTTCCCACCAAACTCCTTGTAGGTTCATGTATGGCGGGTGATGCCTCATAACTAAATATTTATCAACCTTCTCCGGCTTCACGTCCGGCCACTTGTTCCACTGACCCGCTGCGCATGACTTGATTGTAAAATTCTTAAGCGCATCAAACGCATCTTGTATTTGTGGCGGCCACGAGGCTGTTGTATTGTCTTCTTGCAAGATCCTCTCAAAAATTTCGTACGCGTCTCCGGCGGCTCCATCGCAACGGGATTCAACGCTATATTTACTCATCCATTCCTCGGGTGTCATTGGTTCATGCTCCATTTCCCATCCCTCCAAATTCGGCTGCAGATGTTCCTCTCGTCGGACTCACTTCAACAAAATATAATATCGGCATTATTTTACTCCTACATTCTGAAGTTTAGGCAAAGCTAAACCACACATACAATGAGATCTCTGATTAGAATAAACCTTCCCACAATATATACAGAGAGTCTTATGAGGTCGCGGCTCCCTTTTGCCCTGTTTTCTCCTTACCACCTTTAATTGAACTTTATTCACTCACTAACTCCTTTGCCAACAGTCGGATTGTCTCAGTTGACGGCTCAGTGGTCTTAAGGCGACTAATAAAATCGCATATAATGATCTCAAGAGCTGTTCGTTTTGGTTGTTTGAATTTGGCCATAACCAACATTTCCTCAAATTCATCCAAAACAGACTTGTGCAGTGTGCCGTGATAATCTCTGATGGGCCTAATCGCTCGCTTGCCGTAACCTGATCTTATGGTAATTTTAAAAGAGGGATGTTTTACTTGGTTGTCGTTTTGTTTAATTCGTTTTCCGGCCTTTGTTCGCCAAGACCGTGCATCTTCTTCTTCTCGGGGCTTTTCTCTCACGCTCTCTTTATGAGATTTCCCTTTAGCGCCCATTTAGTCACTCCAATTTTTTTATTAGCTCTCTAATGTCTCGAATGGTAGGCGCGTTGTCTTTCTTGTGAATGTCTACCCATTTCTTCCATACCTGCTCACTTTTTCTTAAACTATTGGTCATCTCGGGCCGTGGAATTTCAGGCACGGTTTCCACACAATAATGTTTAACTATCTGATACATTCTCTTTTCCGCTTCTTCGACATTTACAGCGAATCCCTGAAGGTCCAGTGTTGTTTTGGACCTTTCGATCTTGTCACTGTCGGTTGAAAGCGCAGAAAGCAAATGTTCCAGATTATGATGCCTCACCTCATAATAGAAATGAGTAGAGAATTCATTAATAATGTCTAAGAATTCCTGTGAAAGACTATTCATTTTTTCGTAGTTATTGAGCTTGGCGGCAGCTAAGAATTTGGTCTTCGTGTTTCTGTATCGTTCTAAAATTTTAAGTATTTTGTCCATGTTGTTTCTTTATGAAAGGGGAAGCCCTGGGCCCGGAATCGAACCGGGCGAGGATTGTTTTGCCCCCATAGGGTGCGACCCTATCGCGTCTACCATTGCGCCACTCCAGGCATTGAAAATAAAGGCCCTGGATTGCCCCTCAGTCGATTCTGAGGGGCGACCCACATCCAAACCCACCCTATGAATTAACGAGTTCCTTGAGCGCCTTACCGGGCTTAAACTTCGGGGCGTTCTTTGCCGCCACAGTGATCTTCTGTCCGGTCTGCGGATTAGTGCCCTGATGTTCGGCCACATGGCTCACGCTAAATTTACCAAAGCCGAAGATGTCCACGGCTCCATAATCACGGAGAGCTTCTCCCAAGTTGGCAAACAATTGTTTGGTGATGATCTTTGCAAGCTTTGCATCAATTGCGAACTCATAGCTCTCATTAACTAGAGTTTCCGCTAATTCGTCTCTGCCCATTTTTGTCTCAGACTTTGCCATTCGTAGATCTCCTTTTTTAAAGGGTTTTATTAGAACGTCATATCTCCAATATAGATGAATGCTGGAGCCTTGTCAAGAGAGAAGTTTACCTTGAAACCGTTACAGGCCGCGAATCTCCTATACCAAAAAATGCCGTGTTGAAGTCTCTATAGAGCATCTTGTATTCGTCGCAAATATGATACTTTTTACGATAACCGGGAATAAGATCATTGATTACCTCTACTCCTGTCCATTGATCAATGAGAGGATAGGCGTAATAATCCACGCTTGGATTCTTAATCACTACACAAGATATGACTTGCCATGAATGGCGAGCAAGCCACAGTCTATGCTGTCCGTCGCAAATAATTCTCATTGAAGGTCCACCAGTTCTCGGTTGAAACCATTCAATTATAGGAGGAAGAATATCGCATTCTTGAGTTTCCAAATAACCCTGAAGTCGAAATATATCAATGCCTTTTTTCAATAAACGCCATCGAACTTGCTCAATCTTTCTCAATTCGTTTTCCAACACATATCGTTGAGTAGGCCAAATAACATTTGTATGAAGGAAGATAAGAGAAATGTCGGCGTCTTTATAGGGCCGCTCTTCTGAATTTCTCAATCTCACTTCACGAAGTTTCTCTATCAGCACTTCGGAAGGATACATTTTTATTGTTCCCAATGGATCATTATAAGCGGACGGATCGGGCCAATCGTAAAGAGATTTCATTTTATGCTCCAACATAATTGACATATGCAAAAAACGATGCCCCCTACTATAAGTGACACTAAACAAAGACCAATTAAAACAGGAATGTCTCTTTTAATACTCATGTCCTATTCCCATCCTTCAATCTGGTGAGGTTCCAGACCGTAAAGACTGCCGGTTCCTCCAAGACGAGGTTCCTTTGTCCAGATTTCGTTGAACTTCTTAAGCGCCAATTGAGCAGATGCGTCATGAACAATAATCTCGGGAATGAATATGTCCTCCAACTGACCGGTTTCAGGAACCATGATACGGCGAGTGCGACCCGGAGCCCGGATGTAATAAACATTGCCGGAATATTCCAACTTCGCCAAATACTTCCTTTCCGGTTCATAGGGCTTTTCACCACGAGCTTTTTGAATCTCTCCCCACAGCTTTGCATTCATAACTTGAGTAGTGAGTCTTATCTCATCATCTAATTTGGCCATATGCAAAGTAACCGCTCGACTCTCCTCCAAAGCTTCCTTTGAGACCAACACTTCATCTTGAGACAGCACTACCGCTTTCAACAACCGCTCAACTGTATTGAACTGAGAAGCCAACATGCTTTTCTCTTTCGCCAATTCTTCGAGATTATCTCCTCGTTGAAACTTGAGAGTGGCCTGCAATCTTTGCGCTATTTTCTTTTCGGCAGAATTATCAAAGCCGTCCGCAAGCTTGTCTACCGCCTGCGTGATAAAGCGCAAAATGTCAGAAGGGGCGCTCTCTAATAGAACCTCGATCAAATTGACTTGTCCGATTCCTTTATCCATTTGTTTCTCCTTTCGTTGTCAACGCTGGATTGATTTGTATGTTCCTGCCGTCTTCGTATGCCTTTGCCATTGCGTAACTATCCACTTCGGGCGGTGGATAGTCCTTCTTAGAAGGCTCGCCGTATTTCTCTTTCACATATTCTTGAACGGCATCCTTTACATACAACACTAGGGCATTTTCTTGTGAACTTGGGCGAGTCATTGCTTTTTTCATTTTCTCTAACTTGTCAATCAGGGCGCACATAATACCAACTTTGTAGCTTTCCTCGAAGAGTTTCCTATTGGTTCCCGGCGTTAGATTGAAAGTGCCCATTTGTAACCATTGAGTAATATCAACCCATTCCGCTTCCTCCTTTGGTTTCCATTGGTTCTCCCATGCCTTTTGCGTTATGTCGAGAATACGATTGATCAAGAACTCCAAAACATACGAAGCAACTTTGGCGCTCGCTTCTTCTCCCATAAACAAAAAGAATTCGCCTACGCCGGGCTTATGTGCAATGTAGTTTTCGCAATTATAGAGAGACCCGGCCGCATTCGCCAACTGCGTCATCCAATTCTCAACCCGGCCAACTATCACCACATATTCTTTGACGAAATTTACTTTATTAGTCTCTTTCTCAATCTCAATGGCTTGAATGTTATATTTGCTCAGAATTTCTTTTGCCCTGATTGCGGCAAGAGCGGCTTCATTCGGATTAGAAGATTCAGCAAGCTTTAATAGCTTCTGGACCTTCTTAATTGCTTGGTCTTTGGTCATATGTCATCCCCTAAGCATCTTAAGCTCCCTCTTATAAAGATTGAGATCGTAAAAATCGGAACCGACTATCTCTACTAATTCCTTTGACACCATATCCGACGTGCAAAGGACTTTCACTTGCTTACCTCTATGCTTCAGCACTTCAACAAGGTAATGAAAGTCGCTGTCGCCGGATACCAAAACCAGCATGTCATATGACTCATGAGCTATGTAAGCATCCAAGGCGAGTCTTACATCACAATTGGCTTTCTCTATGAGACAACCGTTTGATTGAATCTCTTTGACTATAATAGGAACAATGGAATAGCCGATACGAGACAATACCGATCTAAAAGCTGCGGCTCCTTTCTCTTCATTGTTTTTGATGTTCAAGTAATAACGAGCGTCTATGATCTCTCCCCATTGGCCGACAAATTCCTTAAGCCTGTAAGCATCTAAACGCCAGGGAAGTCCTTTCTGCATATTGTAGGCGTTCCCACCGTCTACCAGTAGCATGATTTTATTACTCATTTTTCGTTCTTCCTTAATGTTGCAAGTAAATTGACTTTAAAATGATCTGCGGCCCATTCAATAGTCCTCCCTTTATTTACATGGAATTTTAAAGTGGCGTAGCATACTCCGAGTAACCGAGCCCAGTCCGTTAAAACAAAGGTTCGGCCATAGGCAGTAAAGTAGCGATTTCTTCTATAATTGCGATTTTGCTCAGCTCTTGTGGCCCATACACAATTGTCTTTACTATAGCCTTTATTATTGTCCTTTCTTTCAAGAGTATGTTTAGGAGTTGGCTTTGGTCCCATATCTCTTAGGAAATTTTCAAATTCCGACCATTCTTCACAAATTGCAATACCTCTCTCAATATAATTATGAGCGCAATCGGTGTTAGGATTGTTACATCGTTGACGCATGTGTTGCCAAGAACTATATTCAGGCGTACGTTGGCGTTGTCCGTTTTGGCAAGAATGCCCATGTTTTTTATAAACCGTCTTCCCACGATGTGCCGCAGCAGTCCTTTCCTTCTGGAGACATCCACAGGATCGAACTTGTCCTCTACGTAAATTTGATCCCGATACGATTTTCCTATTCCCACATTCACATCTACAATACCAATAAGTGTGCCCACATTTTGCCTTTCTAGGAGCAATCCCTTCTACAAATAATCTGTCAAAAGTCTTGTGCGTGAGATCTACAATTTGGCCCATTAAAATGCCCCCAATTGACGCCATGAGGAAAGATCATCTTCCGACTCCTCCAATATGTTTACATCAGGAGAGGGAGATTTTAGCTTTCGATCAATTTCCGCTAATCCCCGCCGATTAGCTTCTGACTTTAAATAATGCTCTAAATCTCGAAATTTATACGGGCCACGAAATTTGACAATAGGAGGAAGTTCCATTGTGGTTCGATCAAGTTTGCTGTAAATATGAACTATTGCAGTTTCGTCAACCCACGTTTGAGTGTAGAGTTTATTGGAAATTTTTCTTAATATACCGGCGATTCGACATCCTGTCCTAAAGGCATCATTTTCATCCATCTTTTTTCTCTTTTCATTGTCATTTCAGTTGTTTAAGTAACTCCAGTCACATGACTGGAGTTAGGGTTGAACATTTAGAATTGCCTTTCGTTGGTGAAGATCGAGACAGAGACGTTCGTTATCTCCCTACCATTTTCTTTACTTCTTCAGGAGTCATGATCAAATTCCCCTCTTGAATTTTCTTAAGAGTTTCACGTAGATAAAGCCCTTTCTGAACCGCTGCCGATAAATGCCTAGAATCAATCAAGCTATCAGTGCTAATTGTTGGGAATTCCCCGAGAATTTTGCTTTGGTATTGTGAACTCCCGATACCCCATTCCTTTATCCGCTTGGAAACCCACTCTAGGGAAGTCAGAGAAGGGTATGGCAAATTCCCCTCTGCATCAACGTTATCTTCATAACAATTCTTTTTAGCGGACCATCTAATATTTGGGGAATCATATACTGAAATATGTATCCTATGAAATCCCGGAACATCGCCAGTATGCGTCTCATGGAAATAACTACCGGGCTCAAGAGGATTCCCGATAATCAACTGCTTATTCTTCTGACCAGTTGTGAGACCGCTGGCTGCGTCAAAGATAGCCCTTGAAATGCCGGAAGCCTCATCAAAGATCACCAACAAATGTTCCTTATGGGCTCCCAAAAAGCTGTGTGAATCTTTCGGGTTGCGAGCTACGGCCCACCAGCCCGGTTCAATCTTGAGCCCCGGAGGAGCTTCGTAAAGCTCCCCACAATATTCCATCTTCTTGCTCAGCTCCTTATGGAGAGTCCTGATTTCATCCCACAAAATTGTCTTACTTTGTTCGAGGGTCGGAGCCGTCGATACTATCTTACTAAACGGATGACTAAACAAATACCAAAGAACAATACAGGCCACAACAAAAGACTTGCCCACTCCATGACCACTTCTCACACTCACCGCATCATGGTGAGCGACTGCTTCCATGATCTCTTGTTGTTTCGCCCACAATCTCACTTTGGGAAGAAAAATCGCCAGCCAATCTAACGGATGAAGCGCCCAATGGTCTAAATGTTCTTTGGTAACTTGTGGTAAACTCATTCTTTATCCTTAAAATATTTAGCAGTTAATCCCCCCTCGTCTCCCGGTCCCAACACGGCGCATTCTATCAAGTGGCGCTCCATAGCATTCACCACTTTGATGATTTCGTTGATTTTAGCTATGAAAATATAATCATTGTGAACTTCTTCCATAAAACGTTTATCAATCTCTTCAATCATTTCTCTTCCCTTTCTTTCAATTCCCGCCTTTATTTTCTCATTCGTTCAAGCAACAGAGCAACCGAATCCATTTGTAAAAGATCATATAAGAAATGTTTCAGGCTCATTCCATTATCAATGGTTTGACCTATCCGTCCCCTTGCATCATCCCGACGAGTATAAATGGGATAGCCGCCATCACAACAAACAAAAACGCTTAAAAGATAAGCATGAAGACTTGGGGTGAATATTTCTAACCCAAAAACGCCATTGTTTCTGAACCTTATTGGAACCATAGGAGTACTAAGTTCTGTCTCAATTGTTTTTAGAATTTCTGCGATTTCCCGTTGGCCTTCCTTAAGAGGCTTCGCATTTTCCAATCCTTTTTGAAGAGCCTCTGTAGCATTTGTAAAAACAGACTTTTGATTCTCTTCTTCCTTAAAATACTTAACAGTCATCCCATCCTCCTCTCCCCGTCCCAAAACAGCACATTCCATTAAGTGGCGCTCCATAGCGTTTACTACCTTGATGATTTCATTAATCTTCTGTTCAAGACGGTCAACTAATTTTGTTTGAGAAAGATCCATAATGCCTCGATCAATTAGACCAATCATTTTTGCCCTCTCTTTCCTTAAGTATTCCGGACGGCGATATTCAATCTTCTTCTTTTTGCTCATTTCTGCTCCTTTAACAAGGCAAGTAAATGCTCGCGGATTTCGAGATAGTGAGTCCAAGGAATTGTCAGCCAAATCAGATCATTTCCTTGAATACTCTTGCGATGGACCAATGCGGGCGTTTCATAATTCTCTGCTTTTGCATTCTTAACGGCTTGTTCGAGCCATGTTCCCATAGAGATTTTCTTATGATTTTTCATCTCTAGGCCGATGTTAAATATCTCTTTCGCTTCACCGTTAAGTTTTATGTCTGTGCCATGCTCAAACCCGATTGCGGGCCTCACCTGTTCCGGGTTAAGGCCCAATACATCTATTAAATCCTGCCGAATCTTTTTCGTGAGATTACGGCCTTTGGCTTTACGGTTGAGAATGTCTTGATTACGTTTCTTTTTGGGCTTTTCTTCAGGCACGAGTCCACTTCCGATAAACATGCACTACATAATTAGCATCCGGCGTAATGGCGGTTCCTACAAATCTCCAGGCAGACGGTTGAGTGAACTCTCTGCCGGTCATTAACACATGAAACGTCATCTCGCTTTGGTCCGTTAAGTGGAATGATCCGGCTATCCATACGTAAAGGTTTTCGTGTTGAAAGGCCACATGAAGAATATCGCAGTCGGGAGGTAGTCTAAGAGTTAATTCTCCCGAATCCGGCAATTGATACTTAAAGATTTTCATTGTTCCTCCAATAGTTGAGTAATGCCGTTTTGTTTGATTACCACCATTGTTCGATCAAAATAAGCGGGCGACAGGTTTTGTTTATGAGAGACGAAGAAACAATGAGAATCACTAAAATTCTTACGAATCAGTTTAAGGAATCTTTCCTCCCAAAAGCTATCGAGAGCCGCTGTAACTTCATCTAAAATCAGAAGTTGAAGAGGATGAGGAGAAAGAGATCGTTGAAAATCTGCAACCGCAAGGGAGACAGCCAAGTCAGCACGAGATTTAGCGCCATCACTCAACGAAACAAAAGTATCCCCTCCATCTATATTGCGTATTTCAGTGTGGAAATTTTCCCTGTATTCTCCAGTCTTTAGCTTCTTAACCGTATGTAATCGAATTGTAATCCTACTGTCAGCTAAGTCAGCCATATAACGAGCAATGTTCCGATTGATAATAGGAGTAACATTGTCCAGAAGATAACTTTGAATCCCACTGGAAGAGAATCCTTTGACCCAAAAGGCTACTATGTCTTGCTCGCCTTTGTAAGCTTCAATTTCCTCCACCGCCCGATTGCCTTCTTCTACCACATTTGCCAACTCTTCCAATTCAGATTTGATCAAGGAAGTCATCGGGCTTTGCTTAACTTCCTCCAGTTGTTTGTTGAGTTTAGAAACTTCATTGTCAGAATCGCTCAGATCGATAAGTTCGTCTTTGAGAGCTTCCAATTCCTTATCCACTTCTCTTTTTGTTTGCTCGATCTTCACCCGGAGATTGGCGCGATCCTCCAGTTTGCCTTTCTGTGATTCCCTCTTCTCTTTCGCAACAGCGAGATTCTTCTCGACTTCAGCCATGCGCTTAAGAATCCCGGCTCCTTCATCTATCAGATCGCTGAATTGGGTCGTCCAATCTTTGATTGCCTCTCGATACTCTTGAACCATGTATTCGAGATGATCTTCAGTGATTACCGTGCCGCAATGTTCGCAATTTGCTCCAACCTCTTTTGCTACATCATCAATGCGAGTTCGGTAATCCACCATCTTGTCTTGGGCTCGTGCCTGCTTCTGCTTGTTCCTGTCGGCCTCAACAGAAATAAGGCGATACTCTTTCTCCCACTTATTCACTTCTTCATCATAGTCTTGCGGGACCGCCAATAGTTTCAACTTGTTTTCGAGAGTCTTGATTTTGGTAGAATTATCAGATTCTTGTTTTTTGATTTTCTTTTCAACTTGAATATTTGATTTCTTCGCCTTTTTGATTAGGAGCAATAACTCATCTAACTCTTCTTTGATCTTGACCTTACGTTCCTTCTCCTCCTTTGCCCACTCTTTATCCTTCGCTTCGTAGTCATCTAGGCGAGTGCGATGGACTTCGGCTAGTCGATCCGCATTGGCCTTTTTATATTCCCTCTCGGATATACACGCATCGATTCTTTTAGCCTCATTTTTGGCCCTCTCAAGTGCATTCTGAGTCCACTCGATATTTAAGATGGATTCCAAGAAGAATTGCTTGAGGGCCGCATCCTTCATCCTGGTAACAGGTTGCAAATTTGAATATGAAAGATAATGTTGCCTTATGAAAGTTTCGTAGTCACAACCAAGGAGATCCACGATTGCCTCATTAGAATCGGATATGTCCTTCTTCCCTAGATCAAATGTCTTCCGTGAATTGTCCAGATCCAGATAAAGATGTGCGCCGCCTTTGCCCTTCGGACCCTCCATTCTGGTTCGCATATTTGAGAAATCCAGGCCGTTTATTTTACCTTCCAGCTTTACGTAACAATCGAACTTAAAGAGCGGATTGACTATCTCGTCTCCGATCTTGCCGATTGCGCCGGGAAATTTTCCATAGAGACACCAGCAAAGCGCCATAAAGATTGTGGATTTCCCACTTTCATTTGATTGGCCTACGTCTTTGTTGAGCCCCTGCACGTAGATTATACCCTTTGGTCCAAACCATAACTCGAAGTGCTCAACTCTGAAAAAATGATGAAGCACCAAATGGATAAATTGCATTTAATCCTCTTCCTCCGGCTCGAATTCATGTCTTAACCATTCCGGCAATGCCTGAAGCGCATATGTGCAAGCTTCATCCAAAGACATTTTTTCGGGTATCCCCATCCACGTAGCTCTAAGAGCGTCATCATCGTAGGGAGTGCCGAACACCACCTTCCAGCCGGTCGTGAATTTGCAAATCGTTACATGGCCGTCATATTTGGCTTCAGCCAATTTCATCACTCTCCCAAAGGGAGCGCGCTCCTTCAGTGTCTCCAAATAATCTTGTCCGATGACTAAATCCATTTTGATTCTCCTTTAATCGTTCCAAATGCCTTTTTTCATGTCAGCGGAAGGCCAGCCTTCTCCAACCAACTTGAACCCCGTTCCCCCCGAAATTTGCAACTTGGCAAGCCCATCACATTTCTCACAAGGTACATTCGGATAAATATACGCTGTGATCTTCTGCTTTATTTCTGTAATGTGATTACATTCCGAATCTAAACACTTATACTCATACGTCATTGCTTTTCCTTCCTATCGTAAAAAACTTAACCCTTTCTCGACATATTCGAGAGGAACCTCCAAATGTTTACAGTATTCCCTTACCGCCTGTTCCGGGCCCATATCTAAGTGGATATCGGCCCGTGGAGCTTCTTCATTTGCCTTTTCGGCCTCTTCAATAATAGGCTCAAAAATGACGGACCATTCATCCGTAAGCGCCGCTCTGATTTGATCCTGCTTCTTCTCGTCTTGATATTTGATTTTGTAGAAGTTCCGAACGGAGAACATATCGACAGAAAAGGATTCGTCTGATTCGATAAAAAGCGGTGCATCAACCTCAATGCGCTTAAAGTTGCCCTTCTTGAAATCATAATCTAAAAAACCTCCTTGTGGGCGATTAGAATCACCAAAACTATGCTGTTGAAGCCCTCCAACACTGATTATGTCTTTACCTTTGAGCTGGCAGAAAGCATGGTAATCTCCTAAAAGGACAATGTCTACTTTCGGAAGATCTCCCACTCCCACACAATCTGAATTATCAAACGGAGCTGCGTTCTGTTCCAAAATTTCCTTCAAAAGAAAATGACCCAATAGGATATTTTCTCGTTGAGGATCAACTACCGATTGGCTTTTTTTAAGTGCCTCTTGTTGTAAATTTAACCCGTAGCGGTATGAACAACCTATAAAACGAAACTCACCAAAATCGATATATTCTCCCGGTTTGTTTAAAACAGTCATCAACCCGGAACAGCCTTTAGGTAAGTTGTAGCTGCCGTCCCTTGTCAAAAAATCGTGCTGGCCGACGATACTTACAAATTGAATGCCTTTTGTTTGAAGTTTTATTAACCATCCGATTAGCAATTCCAGGACATCAGCCGATATAGTAGCTCCCTTGTGAAGCAAGTCTCCACAATTGAAGATGGTCTTAATATGGTTCTCTTCACAGTAATGAAACACCTGATTGAGAACATCGAAGCCGTCCAGCAACCGAGTATTAAGCCCGCTATCAGGATCTATTCGAGAGAACGGCTGCCAGTTATGCAAATGAACGTCGGAGATCACGACTGCTCTCATTTATTCTCCCCCTTCTGTTGAAAATATCTCACGGTCTCTTCTAAAGACTTGCCTTTGTTGAGATGATGATAAAAAGAACACAAATGAATAACCCTCAACCGTCCAAATGGTGGATGATTCAATAGATTTTTCAAAGGCGGCATTTTAATCCTCCTGATGATCTCCGAATAGCTCTTCTTCCATTTCTTTCATAAGATCCGGATGTGCCGCCAAAGTGCGAGCCAGGTTAGCCTCTCCTATTCCCAACTTGTCGTCGTACCAATAATAAGTATTACCATCCTTGGTGAAATGTTCGGAAACACTCACCTTGTCTCTGTCTATGAGCATCATAGCGAAACACCACGGATCACTCATTCCGCCCTGGAACATCAAAGGGAATCTAAACGTCCTAAAAGGCTCTGCCAACTTGTTCTTAACAATCTTTCCTTGGCCCAACAGACCGATGGTGTCTTTCTTCACATAATCGCCGGTTTTTATATAATAGTCTTCATCATGAAGAACGTCCGTTATCACCTTCCCGGCTTCACCACCTACCTTGATCTTCTTCGAGGACTCCATGCGAATACGAAACGAGAAGGCAAAGTTCTTACAATCGCCTCCTGGAGTACGATAAATGTCACCATATTGAACACCGGGAATGACCCTCAGTTGGTTGACTAAAATGATGCTTCCGTAAGACTTCGCCATGAGAGCACATAATTCAGCAAAATGCACCTTCATTTGTTTTGCTGTATCAAACCCCTCATACATCCCTTCTTTTTCCGCTTCCACCTGCGTTTTGGTTTTTATAGCCGCCAAGCTGTCAAGTGCCATTACGATAGGAATTTCCTTACTGACTTTTTTCCGAAAGGCGATAATCGTCTTTTCGGCAGTTTCAAAGAACTCTTCAAGAATAAAGTCGTAATGAGATTTTTTCTTTTTCTTTCCTTCTTGATCAATAACCGCATCTCTTGGCTTTTCCATGAATCTTAAGTTAGTCATGTCCCCTACGCCAATGGCGGTCAACCTATCAGGAGTGTGACTGTGCTCGGGATCGCACAAAAAGAATGCCCCTCCCGCCTTTAGCGTTTCTCGGATCATGTGATCCAACAAGGCTGACTTGCCAGTAGATTCGAGTCCACTTATCTCGAATGATTTGCCAATAGGAATACCGCCTCTACGGCCTTTTTTGTAAGCCGCTATCGCGTAGTCAAGAGAAATACAACCGGTGGGAATCCACATCAGGACATCATTCCAGCTTTCTTTTTCCGCTTGTACATATGGGCTGCTTCCATCCACCTTCAACCCGGAAAGAATATCGTCAAGATTGTAATCGGACATTCAAATCTCCTTAGAAATAACTCCGGTCACATGACCGGAGTTATGAAATAATAATTAAAACAGCGAGTTACTTCTTTTTGGCCTTCTTCGCAATCTGTTCCTTCAGGCTCGCAACCGGCTTCCTGTCACCTACATCGATAGCTCCCTGAGCGGCTTCTATTTGTCTCGGACCTACATCAATCGCCATAATCGCATTGTAGAGGCGAGGATCGATATCCAAAGCATGTTTTTCGATCTTCTGCATCAACTCATCGGTATTAGGCGGAAGCAGATAGTCACGAACATTGGGCCAGTATTTTTCAATTCCTTCATCCGTGCATAGTTCGTCAGGTAACGGATGAAGATCGGTCAAAACCTTCGTGTCATACATATCGGAACCGGACTTGGAAAAATCCACATGGACCTTTATCTTCAGCCCCGTAGCCGGATGTGTGATTTTCTCTATTCCCCAATCTTCATCGTTGACCATATCGCTCAAAGCAGTGGCGACCGTAGGAGGAACGGAGAGAATGCGAACAGC
>Ga0214164_1000713_pt1 | contig 20918 bp, 12 predicted proteins | sample TroBogepilimnion_13_FD_153003 | JGI IMG/M metagenome (GOLD analysis project Ga0214164, IMG submission 153003) | Freshwater microbial communities from Trout Bog Lake, WI - Practice 03JUN2009 epilimnion v4 | ecosystem: Environmental > Aquatic > Freshwater > Lake > Epilimnion/Euphotic zone ...
CTGGTATAATTTCAACACTTACAGGTAACGGAACAGCAGGATTCACAGGTGATGGCGGAAGCCCTGCATCGGCTGAAATAAATACCCCTTACAGTATAAGAATGGGGAACAATAATCAGATTTATATTTGTGATGCATTTAATTACCGCGTAAGGGAAATAAGTATGACGAGCCCGGGCCTTTCGGCTATATCCGGTCTTTCCTCAGTATGTGTGGGCAGTACCGTGATATTATCGGATTCGGTAAGCGGTGGAACATGGAGCAGTTCAAATCCAGCGGTAGCCACTGTAACCAGCGGAGGCATGGTAACGGGAATAGCGACAGGAACGGCCACTATTACTTATACAGCAATATTCAGCTGCGGAAGCATGTTCCGTACGAAAACAATTACGGTAAATCCATTACCATCAACCATTACAGGCGCTTCGTTTTTATGTATAGGAAATTCGGTTCCGGAGAGCGATTCAATAGCCGGAGGGACATGGAGCTCTTCGTACATTGTTGTCGCCCCGGTGGTACCCGCAACAGGTGTTGTAACCGGGATATCGGCGGGAACAGCCATAATCACTTACCTGTTGCCGACAGGCTGCCTGGCAACAAAAAGCGTTACTGTTTATCCGATGCCTGGTCCACCGGTTGGCCCGACAACTGTATGTGCAGGGTCATCTATAACCCTGAGTGACGGCGGCGGGGGCATATGGACTACAACGAGTACAAATATTACATTGGGCACGGCTACCGGAGTAGTTACGGGGGTAACAGCTGGCTCTGCAGTGATAACTTATACACTGAGTACCGGCTGCTTTATAACGAGGCCCGTGACAGTAAATGCCAATCCGCTGCCCATAACCGGGACATCGGTATTATGCAGCAGCACTATAACCTATCTGAGTGATGGTACGCCTGGCGGCACCTGGACCAGCAGTAATCCATATGTAGCTTCAGTTACTCCATTAACGGGTGTTGTAACCGGCATGGCTGGTGGAACGGCAACCATAACTTATATACTATCCACAGGTTGTTATACTACTTTTACTGTTACTATTAATCAAACACCCTCGGCCATAAGCGGCCTTACAAGTATCTGTGCAGGGATATCTACCACATTAAGCGATTCGGTGGCAGGTGGCACCTGGAGCACCAGCGATGTTACTATTGCACCCATAGTAGCCGCAAGCGGCGTTTATACGGGCTACAGCCCCGGAAGCGCCACCATCACCTATGCTATGTCTACCGGATGCAGTGTAACAACAACAGTAACTATCAATGCGATGCCGGGGACAATCAGTGGGATTACATCAGTGTGTGTGGGACTCAATACCACATTAAGTGATGGCATGCCTGGCGGAGCGTGGAGCAGCGCTTCCTTACCAGTAGCAACTGTGGATCCGGCCACAGGTATAGTTTTGGGTGTAACCCCAGGTGCAGCAACAATATTTTATACGTTGCCCGATGGATGCGCGGTTTCCACGACTGTAACGGTGAATAATACGGCAGGTGCCATTGCCGGCCCGTCACAGGTATGTTTGAACGGGAATATTACGTTAACTGATCCTTCAGGCGGTGGCCTCTGGACCAGCAGCGCACCGGCTACAGCTATGATTGGCTTCTCATCAGGAATATTAACCGGCCTGCTTACAGGTACGGTTACTGTAACCTATGCTATAGGGGCCGGATGCAGTGCAACGAAAGTCATAACGGTCAATCCTTTGCCTGCTCTTATCACCGGAACACCAGTGGTATGCGTGGGTTCCACAACTACCCTCAGCGACCCAACCTCGGGCGGTAACTGGAGCAGCAGCATAGCCACTAACGGAAGCATCAGTGCCAGCGGTGTACTCAGCGGTATTGCTGCAGGTAATACTGTAATTGATTACACCTTATCCACAACTGGTTGCAGCCGGTCGGTAACGGCGACAGTTAATCCGCAGCCTGCTTCAATTGGCGGGCCATCGGTGGTTTGCCAGGGAGCAACGATAATGCTTACTGATGCTACAACGGGCGGCGTATGGAGTGCGATAGCTGGGAGCGTGAGCGTGGGGAGTGGTACAGGTATGGTGACAGGCTTGGCTACCGGAACAGCTACTATTACTTATACCCTGGCAACAGGATGTGCGCAAACAAAGCTGATAACTGTAAACCCACTGCCATCGGTTATATCCGGTCCAGGGAGTGTGTGCCAGGGATCAACCACAACCCTTACTGATGCCGGAGGAGGTATATGGAGTACCATTAGCGGAGCAGCCACTATAGGCAGCACATCCGGGCTGGTTACCGGAACCTCAGCAGGAATAGCATTGATCACTTATACCATCAGCACCGGATGCTCTGTGACCCGTGCAGAGACGGTTAATCCGTTGCCTGCAGCCATAGGCGGCCCTTCGGCTCTGTGTATTGGTTCAACCATAACCCTTACAGATGGAGGCGGAGGTACATGGAGCAGTATGACTCCCACGGTGGCAGCCATTGGTACATCCACCGGAATTGTGAGTGGCGGCGCTACAGGAACAACCACAATTATCTATACATTGCCAACAGGCTGTACAACCGCGGAAATAGTAACGGTAAGCACTACACCGACTGCCATTTCAGGCTCACCAACTGTGTGCGCAGCCAGTACCACTACGCTGACCGATGCGGTGGCCGGTGGACTGTGGACAAGCACCAATCCTGCTGCAGCAACTATCGGGAGCCTTAGCGGTATTGTTACCGGAGTTGCAGTTGGGGTAACAACTATTTCCTATTCGCTGGGATCGGGCTGCACTGTGGCCAAAACAATAACTGTAACCGCTTCGCCGGCAGCCATAAGCGGCGGCAGCAGTATCTGTATCTCGGGAACTACACCAATGACGGATGTAACCTCCGGAGGCACATGGTCAATCAGCCCTGTTACTACAGGGACAATAAGCGCCACAGGCGTGGTAACCGGCGTTGCAGCCGGAGTTGCAACTATAGATTATACTGCGGCAGGATGTTCGGCCACAAAACCAGTTACTATAAATAATACCCCCACAGCTATAACCGGAAGCGGGACCGTATGTATGGGCTCAGTAACCACAGATGCTGATGCAGTAGCCGGAGGGACATGGAGTACATCAGGAACCGCAATTTCGGTTGGATCTGGGAGCGGTATTGTAAGCGGCATTTCAGCAGGTATGGGTACTTTATCTTATTCCATAGGCAGTTGCAGCGTATCGCGGACCATAACCGTTAATCCGGTGCCTTCTATTACGGGATCAACGGGATTATGCACAGGCACAACAACCACACTTACATCATCAATACCGGGATGCACCTGGAGCACCAGCGGAGGAGTAGTTACGGTAGGTAGTACTTCGGGCATAGTAACAGCACTATCACCCGGAACAGCAACTACGATATGTTTTTCGCTGGCAGGTTGCAGTGCATCGGTGGTGGTAACTGTAAATGGTACACCCGGAACTATCAGCGGTACGTTGCATGTTTGCGCAGGAGCGACAACCGCACTAAGTGATGGCACAGGTGGTGGTATATGGAGTATATCGCCCGGCACTACAGCAAGTATAGGATCAACAACAGGTATTGTAAATGGTATTTTAACAGGTACAGCTACGGCAACTTATTCGCTGGGCAGCGGCTGTACGGTAACGGCAATAGTAACAGTAAACGCAGTACCTGCGGCTATTACAGGAACAGCGCAGGTTTGCGCCGGGTTAACAACATCGCTGAGCGATGCAACAACAGGAGGTACATGGAGCAGCGGAAGCTTTGCTACAGGTACAATAAGCAGTACAGGTATCGTTACCGGCATAGTGGCAGGGTCAACAACTATTTCTTATACAGTAAGCGGCTGTTCAGCTACCTATCCGGTTACAGTGAACCCGCTGCCATCACCAATTACCGGCACATCCGGCTTGTGTGCAGGGCTTACTGCACCGTTTACAGATATCACAACAGGCGGCATATGGAGTGCAGGGCCGGGGAGTGTGAGCGTTGGGAGCAGTAGCGGCGTAGTAACCGGAGTTTCGGCGGGAACAGCGGCAATTACTTATACACTGCCAACGGGCTGTGTGGCTACGAAATCAATCACCATCAACTCCGCTCCGGCAGCAATATCAGGGAGTGGAATGGTTTGCATAGCTTCTTCCATTGCATTGACTGATGGCACAAGCGGCGGAACATGGAGTTCTTCAGTTCCAACGGCAGCCATGGTTAGTACTACAGGTGTTGTAACAGGTGTTAGCATTGGTACAACTGTTATCAGCTATATAGTGGGAGGTTGTCCGGCTACTAAAACAATAACTGTTAATTCTTTGCCGGGAGCTATTACAGGCCCCGCAATAGTATGTATTTCGGCCACGGTAACGGCAACAGACGCAGGCGGCGGGTTGTGGAGCAGCAGTAATCCTGTTATAGCCACAATAGGTTCATCAACGGGTGTCATTACAGGAGTGGCTGCGGGCACAGCAACGATTACTTATTCGTTGGGAGCAGGATGCACGGTAACAGAACTGATAACAGTTAATCCATTGCCTGCGGCAATTACCGGCAGTAGTTCAAATGTGTGCCTTGGCGCTACGCTGGCCCTGGCCGATGCAACACCGGGAGGGGTATGGCTCAGTGGTTCTCCGGCTATTGCTGCAGTAAGCACAACGGGTGTAGTGAGTGGCGTATCGGGAGGTGTTTCCTTAATCACGTATAAAGCGCCATCGGGTTGTATGGTAACGGATGCAATAACGGTGATCAGTGTAGCTCCGATATCGGGAGTACATAACATCTGCGCCTACGGCGATACCATGACCGTGAGCGATTTGCCGGGAACCGGTTTGTATCTCAGCAGCCTGGCCACGATCACCAATCTGGGCGGAGGACTGGGGCTGGTAACGGGTCATACACCGGGCAGCGCCAGTGTTACCTATATGCTGCCATCGGGATGTACTGCCATGGCTGTGTTTACGGTTAATCCGTTACCGGCTGTTATAGCCGGCAGCGGGCATATCTGCTCCGGTTCTACTGCAACGTTAACGGATGCCACACCGGGAGGCACCTGGAGCACCTCGGGAACAGGTATATTAACTGTGGGCAGCCTGACAGGAATAGTGACAGGAGTAGCAGGAGGTACAGGATATGTAACCTATACACTGGCATCAACAGGTTGCAAGGTGGATACAGCAGAGGTGGTATATACAATGCCAGCTGCAATTACCGGCGCTGCAAGTCTTTTCCTGGGTACACCCATAACATTGAGTGATGTGGTAACAGGAGGCGCCTGGAGCAGCAGCAATACACTGGTAGCAACCGTGGGTACTGGAACCGGGCATGTGACCGGCATCAGCGTAGGGTCAGTAACGATAACCTATGCAACAGGTGGAATATGCCCTGTTACCAAGCATCTGACAGTGATGCCATCAGCAGGACGAAGTGGACCACTGGAGGTGCAGAGCGGGGAAACAGAGCGGGGGAATGCTGTTCGGGTATCGCCCAATCCGGGCGATGGCGGATTTACCATTTACCTTACCTGGGCAACAGAAGAAACAGTACAGATAACGATCTGCAATGTGGCAGGGATGAAGATAAAGGACTGGAGCGCAGCGACGGTTAAGGATGGGACCGTTTCCATCCCGGTACAGATAGATGTAGCATCCGGGGTTTATGTACTGAGTGTAGAAGGGATTGATTACAGGTATGTGACCAAAGTGGTGGTGGAGCGGTAGATTGTTTCCTGCACATACTTTTCACTAAATTTCAAGATTAGTAAGGAAGGTAAATTTATCATACTGCCACAGGCGCACTTATTGCCGGATGAAACTGGTAATTTTCCAGAGTAAAGTCCTCATAAGTGAATGAGAAAAGGTCTTTTACCTCCGGGTTGAGTTTCATTTTCGGCAGTGGAAAAGGCGCGCGGGTGAGTTGCAACCTGGCTTGTTCGATATGATTGTTGTACAGGTGCACATCTCCGAAAGTATGTATGAATTCGCCCAGGGCCAGGCCGCATACCTGTGCTATCATCATCGTAAGCAAGGCGTAGGAAGCAATATTGAAGGGCACACCCAGAAATACATCGGCACTGCGCTGGTAGAGCTGGCAGCTCAGTTTGCCATTGGCTACATAAAACTGCACTAGGGCATGGCACGGACTCAGCTTCATTTGCGGCAGGTCGGCTACATTCCAGGCATTGATGATCATGCGGCGGCTGTCGGGGTTTGTTTTCAGCTGGTGCAGCACATCAGCTACCTGGTCGTAAGTTTTACCATCTGGTCCGGTCCAATGGCGCCATTGCTGGCCATATACCGGGCCAAGATTACCGTTTTCATCAGCCCATTCATCCCATATCCTTACACCATGCTCTTTAAGGTATGCAATATTGGTATCCCCTTTCAGAAACCATAACAGCTCATAAATTATGGATTTAACATGCAGTTTTTTAGTCGTTACCAGGGGAAATCCTTTATTAAGATCGAAACGCATCTGGTAGCCAAAACAGCTGATTGTTCCGGTACCTGTGCGGTCGCTCTTGGATACCCCATTATCCATGATATGCTGTAACAGTTGGAGATATGCCTGCATGATATAAATTGTGTGGCAAAAATAAAGATTAAACGGCATAAGCCGAAGAATGGATTTCCGGGTATCCACATTTTAATCCCATTTAAACACTTATTTTTGAAACCGCAAATTGTAAACTGCAAATTCTAAATTGATAAAGATGCCTGTAATTCTACCCGTAAATGGAGTTTCGCCCCAGATACCAGAAAGTTGTTTTTTAGCGCCCAATGCTACCGTAGTCGGAGATGTGATTATGGGCCCCGATTGCAGTATCTGGTTCAATGCCGTGGTTCGTGGAGATGTCAACAGCATACGGATGGGCAGTAAAGTAAATGTGCAGGATGGGGCCTGCATCCACTGCACCTACCAGAAGACCAAGGTTGTTATCGGCGATAATGTATCCATAGGGCACAATGCAATAGTTCATGGTTGCACGGTAGGCAACAATGTGCTGATAGGCATGGGCGCCATAATTATGGATAATGTGGTAATAGGTGAAAATTGCCTTATAGCAGCCGGAGCGGTGGTGCTGGAAGGTACAATAGTACCATCCGGGAGCATTTTTGCCGGGGTGCCCGCTAAAAAAGTAAAGGATATAAGCCCTGAACTGCTGAAAGGCGAAGTAGACCGAATAGCCAATAACTACCTGATGTACAGCTCGTGGTTTAAATAGCAATCAACAATTATTCAAATGGAAAACAAAATTTCAAAAAAAGGACTTACTGTATTCGAGCAAATCAAACAGGTTGATGAAAACGGCAATGAGTTCTGGAGTGCCCGTGAACTTGCTAAAGTACTGGATTATGTAGAATACCGCAATTTCAAACCAGTTATTGAAAAGGCAAAAGAAGCCTGTAAGAACAGCGGCTATGATAAAGACAACCATTTCGTGGATTTCCACGAAATGGTCAAAATCGGTTCGGGTGCGGAGAGAGGTTTTAATGATGGGATAAAGCTTTCCCGTTATGCCTGTTACCTGATAGTACAAAGTGCGGACCCATCAAAAGAAGTTGTGGCATTAGGACAAACTTATTTTGCAGTACAAACCCGTTTGCAGGAAATTCAGCAGATGGATCAGTACCATCAATTGAAAAATGAGGTGGAAAAACGTCTTTTTCTCCGTGATGAACTGGCAAAACATAATTCACAATTAGCTGCTGCTGCCAAACAATCCGGAGTAATTGAGTCGATTGATTATGCCATATTCCAAAATCATGGCTATATGGGGTTATATGGCGGACTTGATGCAAAGGGAATTCACAAAAAGAAGGCACTTAAAAAAAGTGAACAGATTCTGGATCACATGGGGAGTACTGAATTGGCTGCCAACCTCTTCCGTGCCACTCAGACAGAAGAAAAACTTCGCAGGGAAAATGTAAAAGGCATACCAAAAGCTAATCAAACTCATTTTGAAGTAGGTAAAAAAGTGCGTCAAACAATTAAGGATCTGGGTGGTACAATGCCAGAAAATCTACCCGTAGCTGAGAATATAAAAAAACTAAGTAAGAAGAAAGATTCCCCCAAAATGGGCAAGGCTAAGAAAAAAGAAGAAAGATCGTAGCTTTTTATACGGGCTTACAAATGGTTTTATTACCGAAAAAAGGAGAGGTCTGGTTAAAAACGTAACAATTATCATCCCAAATACAACATTGTAAAAATAATTATTCCATAAAGTTATGGTTTTTTCGAAATGACGATTATATTTGCTCTCTAAATAAAACACACTAAGTATGAAAAAACTGATCCTTGCGATTTTAGCATTAGGAACAATAACAGCAGCCAACGCTCAGGAGCCACATAGTATTTTGCTTTATGGAGATGCAACCTTCAATACTGTAAGGAATGCAGACCTATCCAAAACAACTAATTGGGATGCAACTCCAACTATTGGTTATCAATTTAATCATAACTGGACTGTGGGTCTGAGAATTATGTGGGGTCAGGATGCCACCAAGGATGTTGCAGCCAATAAAACTACAGTTAATTCGTATTCAGTAGGGCCATTCGCACGTTACTCTCATTACATTGGCAAAAGCGAAACTTTCTTCTGGTTTGGCCAGGCTGATTTCGGATATGCGGGTGGTTATACTACCAACGAAGGCAATCCGGCAGTTGATAAACATACAGGCGTAGCGATAGACGTATGGCCTGCTTTAGGTGTAAATGTTGGCCGTGGTGTTGCACTTAACTTCCAGGTAGGCGGAATTGGTTATGGTACTGATAAATACAGCAATAATACCAATCCAACTCTGAATGAAAATGCAACTAATACTTTCAATTTCACTTTCGGAAAATCAGTAAATTTCGGTATCAGCAAAAATTTCAATTGCGGCCACAAAATGCACAGCCATCATGAGCCAGGCGATGAAATTCACCGCAGGAAAGCTGATAAGATGGAAGATGAAGATGATGCAGCTCCAAAGCCAAAGAAAAAAGAAAGGAACCGTGACGATGACGAGTGATAACTCCTCATTATCAATAATATTAAAACGTCCTGCCAGGTGCAGGACGTTTTAGTTTACAGATGCCCCACACCTTTTTCAGGAGTGGGACATCTGGTTTTTACCTAATAGTATTGATTGTCAGTTACCTATTATCCTTAAAACCTAAATTGAGACCGGAAGCAGGTGGCTTTAATAATTTCCTGCAGATAGAACAATTGGTAATTTTAATTTATCACCTGCAAAAATCAGACTATCAAATTATATAAATAACAGCAGGTCAAATGGTATTCAATAATAAAAAAGATCAGAACCATAATAAAGTTCTGATCTGATTTTTATTCACTTTTGAATCCGATTGCTGATATTTTGGTGCCAGACGAATATCACTCGGCAGTTACCACTTTTGGCTCGCAATTGCCACCATGTTGCCAATTCCGTTGCCTGTTATGGCAACCACCCATCATTCTGTGCCTGCGGCCCCTGAAGCCGCCAAACAACAGCCGCGCCAGCAAAAGCAGCCCTGCAGCCTGCCAGAAGGTGATGATACTTACATGAAACAGGGATGGCAGTATGCCATTCCATAGCAGCATTACCAGGCCGCTGAAGGCTGCGGCACCCGCTGTTGCCAATAAGATAATGAGCGGTATTTTTCTTTTCCAGTTCTTTTTCATTATTTTTTTTCACAAAGCTACCCCTGGAGGAGCACCTAAGTGAAATGGTATTCGGTAACCGGAAAGAAATTGCAGGTAAGCATCAGCTAATTACGGACAAAGGCATGCTGTACATTGCAGACTGCTGCTGGCAAATTGCCAATTAAAATTTAGGACAAACCGTCTTCTTTGCCGGGCCTTTATCATTGTAATTGCCTGTATAGAACAGGGTAAATTCGGTGCCGCCCTGCATATTGCTGGCTTCTTTGAGCGTAGATACGTTGACATCGTAGCTGACACCAAAAGCGAGGTTCATGTAGTTGATTTTCACAACCGGGATGATCGCGTCCTGGTACCGGTAAAACAAACCGCCAGAAAGAACAAAAATATCTTTAGCGCCCAGAGAGGCTGTGGTCCAGTTCATCAGTCCCCCGAAAATTAATTCAGTGTATGTTCCCTGGCTGGCATAGTTGGCCTGAAACTGAATAGTAACCTCTTCGTTTACAGCCGATGACAGGGCTGCATTGCCATTCATACGCATATTTTCGGTAATGCCCGGTTTCTGGTAATAAGAGAATTTGGGCTGTGTAACGTGATAAACCGATGCGCCGATTACAAAAGTAGTGGCATTATTTTCGCCTGTGCTGGTGTTGAAGTTGATGCCTGCACCGAGATCAAACATAGAAATCTGTGCATTGGGCAGATTCTCCAGGGATGGATTTGCCGGGTCAAATTTACCATTGAGGTACTGGTTATTAAAGGTAGCTTTAGAGGGGTTAAAACTATACTGCAGGTAACCTCCTGTGAACCCTACGGATAAGAAAGAATTGTGATCAGAGTTCATTGATTTATTGTAGTTAAGCGCCGGATAAAAACCGGATATTTTCTGATCAATACTCCCTGCTTTATCTGAAACCGCCAGCAAGCCTACGCTTACAAAGTCCTCGGAAGTCTGCCTGATCTGAAAGTGTGTTTCGGCAGTAGCCAGTACCGTATTATAGGGGTTGCTGATACTGGCCCACTGGTTGCGGTAATACACACCAAGTTTATAATCATCTGAAAACACACCGGTAAGGGCGGGGTTGCGGAGGATAGATGTTTCATAAAACTGCGAAAAATGGATATCTGCCTGGCCAGATGCAATACCGGGCATATAAGCAATACAAAACAGCACAGCTAAAGACTTCAGATGCTTCAGACTTATGACTTCCGACTTACAATTATTTAATCTCATACACTGATCATTTACCTTATTATAGTGACATCACCTTTCAAAAACAGGGGTTCTCCGGTTTCACAAACCCCATCAATAACCCATACATAAACATCGGGCCTGGGCGTACCACCGTTGAAGGAGCCATCCCAGGCATTGGATTCATCATTGAGCTTAATGTTTGTACGTTCAAACAACTTTTCGCCCCAGCGGTTATAAATACGGAATGACTTGATAATACTTACACCCTGCCCGCGCGGATAAAATACATCGTCACTCCCGTCACCGTTTGGCGTAAAGGCATTAGGGACAAACATCTGACTGTTATCGCAAAACAGGTGTATAGTTACGGTATCCGTATTTACACAACCATGAATTGAGGTTACCAGAACAGAATAAGTGGTGGTAACCGACATGCTGGCCTGAGGATTATAGCAGGTATCGCAGTTGAGAGACGCACCAGGTGTCCAAAGATAGTTATTTATCAGATTGCCGGTAGCAGTAAGCTGGGCTACAGAACCAGCCAGGAGTGTCTGGTCAGGGCCGGCATTTACTGTTGGCAACGGATAAATGACAACCGTTACATAATTGGTATCGGGGGCACAGCTTGCCAGCTGAGCAATAGCCATATAGGTAACGGTATTGGGCGGTGAGGCAAGCGGATCGGCAGTGAGATAATCGCTAAGACCTATATCGGGCAGCCAGGTATATTTAGTGCCTCCGGAATCGTACAACTGTGCAAATTTGCCAAAGCAGATGGCGGTATCGCCCCAGGCATGAGCCACAGTGAGCGTTTTAAGCATAACAGAAGTAGTATCCCAGCCTTTGCAGCCATGCGCATCTGTTCCGGTTACGGTGTACTGGGACACAACAATCGGAGATACCTTGCTCGGGTTGCATGCGGTGCAGCTTATAGTTCCGGGTCCTGCCCATGTGTAAGACACTCCACCATAGCCGTAAAGGGTAGCTGCATCGCCCACGCAGATGATTGTGTCGGGGCTAACGGTAATAACCGGTGGCAGCCATACCGACACATTCTGATTGACAACTGCCGAACAGCCCCATCCATCGGTAACAACCAGTGTTACCGGGTAGGTTCCGACCGCGGTATAGGTAACAGATGGTGATGGCAGTGTGCTGGTCGAGTCTTTATAGGTCCAGCTCCAGGAATTGACCGTGGACCAGAAACTGCCGGAAGTATCTTTGAGATTTATTGATTCGCCCAGGCATACCGGGTTGGGTATGGTGGTAAAACCTGCGGCTATACCATCTACTTTTATGGTATCTGCCCCTAATGCGGAATTCTGGCAACCGGTGTTATTACTCAATATGAGTTTTGGCACATAAGCACCGGGTATGGTGTAGACATGCGATATGGAATCAGACAGGGCAGAGGTAGCAATATGCCCGTCGGCAAAGTCCCAGGTAATACTGGGCACATTAACCGTATTGGCAAGGAAATGAACCGTAAGTGGTGAACAACCTGAATCAGGAGCATAGCTGAACTCTCCTGAGTAACCAAAAATCTGGACATGACCGATAGCCGTATCGGTGCAACCCCATGTGTTTTTTGCAACGAATATAACCGTATCCAAACCGGCTGCGATGTAGAGGTTAGTGGGGTTGGCAACCACTGATGTGCTGCCATCACCGAGTTTCCAGAAATAAGCAGTAGCGCCCGTACTTAAGCTGGTAAACACAACGGTAAGTGGCGGACAAAGAGAAACAGAATCGCTCATGGAGAAGGCCGCATGTGGATGAGTAACATCAATCAGGTTAATATCGGTAACGGTGTCGGTGCAGCCGTGAGCGTCGGTAACGGCAAGCTTTACGGTATACAGACCAGTGGCAGTATATACATGCGTGGGACTGGTAAGGGTGCTGGTATCACCATCTCCAAACCACCAGTAAGACGATACGATAGCTCCTGAAGTATTATTAAAGTGATCAACCTGGTTCAGGCAGGGGTGTGCAGTACTCACAGTAAAAGCCGCAGCAGGGCGCCAAACCGTAATGAGCGGCAAGGCAACTGTATCTTTACAGCCAATATTATCTGTTACCGTCATAGTAGGTGCAAATGAACCGGTAAGCGTATAGGTATGGGTTATGGATAGCGCAGTTGAAAGCACCGAATCACCATCACCGAATACCCATTTGAAATTGGTATAGAAAGTACCAGCAACATCAGTGCTGGTATTGGTTAAAACTGTAGTTAAAGGCCAGCAGCCGTTAGGAGGGGTAGCTGTAAAACTGGCAACAGGTTTGGCAACCAGGATATAATTTGTGCGTACAGCGGAATCAAAACATCCGTTCTGATCCATTATGGTCAGTTGAATGGTATAAATTCCGGTATGGTGGAAGGTATCGAGGTAGGTTGGGCTGGTGCTATCGGCCGACCTTCCGCTGCTGTGCCAGTAATAGAGTGATGCAATGCCCCCGGAGACGGAGGAGGTGAAGAGAATAAAACTATCCCTGCATATTGCGGTATCGGGGGTGGTGAAGGCAGGTACCGGCCGGTGCAGGTCAATTGAGGCGGTTGCAGTATCGCGGCAACCACTTGCGTTATTATAAGTTGTAAGTGTGGCCGTATAGACTAAAGGAGCAGGGTAAAGATGGGTTGGATTATCGAGTGTAGATGTGGCCGAACCATCGCCGAAAATCCATAAATGCAAATCATCGCCAAGTGAACTGTCTCCGAAAACTACTGTGTTGACAGGTGAGCACAGTACCGTTTCTTTAATTATTGACATCGGGGAATCTATCAGTATATAATCGGTAAGAATAACCTGCGGCCCCTCACAACCACGATAATAAGGGGTAACAGTAACCGTAAAGAGACCCGGCAGCACATAATGATGGGTGACGGTAGGCGTGACCGTAGCCTGGCCGGTACCATCACCAAACTGCCAATCATATGCATCGACGGGACCTGAAATAATGGTGGCGGTGAAGGTAACTATGTTGTTGTGGTAGCATAAATGCCGGGGCGCTGCAGTAACTGAAATAACAGGCGGTGTTCCTACCAGAATGGTTATTGATGCAGTAGCCGGGCAGCCATTGGCGGTTAGTATGGTAACAACCGCATTATAAATACCCGGCGCTGTATATGTATGTATTGGGGTTGCGCCAGAGCCGCCGGGCGAGCCATCACCGAAATCCCAGGAATATGAAGCTATAGGATAAGGATAAAAAGTAAGTCCCGGACCAGGTACGGATGTGAGCGCCCAGGTGGCAAAATGCACAGTGAGTGGCGCACAACCGGCAGTATCGATAGAATGGGATATACCAAACTGCAGATCATAAATACAATAAGTCTGAACAAAGGTATCCAGACAGCCGGCAGATGTAGTAACGATCATGCTTACCGTAAAACAGCCATCAGCTGCATAAGTATGGGTGGAAGCAGCACCGGCGCCTGAAGTGCCATCGCCATAATGCCATGTAACAGTTGAACCGGGCGGAACTGTAGCCGTAAATGTAGCGGTGGCAGGGGCAGGGCATGGTTCGGCAGGGGTAATTGTAAAGCTGGCTATCGGTTCGGGCAAAATGGTAATGGGATGTGTAACGGTATCATAACAGGCGCCATTAAAAATAATAAGGGTAACATTATACGTGCCCGGAGTTGTGTATACATTAATACCATTATCTGTACCACCAGAATGCCCATCGCCATAGGTCCATTCACTACCTATGTGCGGACTGCTGGTATTGAGGAAGTTTACCACGGTATTGAGGCAGGCAGTAGCCGGACCGGTAAAGGCTGCATGAATAGTACCAACAGTAATATAGGCAGGCACAGTAACACTATCTTCGCAACCATTTGAATCTGTTACAACCAGTGTAACCGCATAAGATCCGGGGCTTGTATAAGTATGGGTGGGGCTGGTAGCTGAAGAGGTGGGCGATCCATCGCCAAAACGCCAGTTATAGGTGAATGGAGCAGTCCCAGTGGAAGTGCTGGTAAAAGTGGTTGATCCGGGGGGATTACAGATAGCCGTAGTGGAAGCGGTAAATCCCGCAACCGGTGGAGTGTAAATATTGAGATATAAAGGTTTGGTAAGAGATGCCACACATCCATCGGCATTTTTGGCGGTTAATGTAACATTCTTTTCCCCGGGTATAGTATAAGCATGGGTTACAGGATCGCCTGTTGTGCCCAGTCCGTCGCCAAAAGCCCAGGTATAACTCACTGGTCCTGGAACGCCACCCACTGTAGAGCTGGTAAATGTAACAGGTGCACCAGGGCAGGCAGACAATATACTTGCAGTAAAATTGACAACAGGAGACGGATAAACATTAATAACCTGGGTATGGGTACTTGTAGCACCTCCATTATGAGCAGTAAGTGTTACGGTATAGGTTCCGGCAGCAGGGTAACTGGTACAGGCTGAGTCAAGATGCACAATAGGCGTACTGTTGCCAAAATCCCAATCATAGGTAGTGCCGGATGTGGGGGTAGTGGTATTGTGAAAGCAGACCACAAGTGGAGCACATCCGGATGTGGGAGAGGCTGTAAAACCAGCAACCAACTGCGCATCGGCCCTGGTACCGGCCAGGAAGAGCAGAATAAAAGGCAGCAGAATACGGGTAAATAGTCGCATATATAGAGATTATTGCTGAACTGAATATAGAGCCGGGTAATAAAGATAATAATTCTATGTGAAAAATGGTATTTTTGTTAAAATTTAATTGTCCTTTTTCCTTTTACTGTTTTATTAATTGCGCATTAATCTTATGTTGTTATCCCCTTTTAATTGACGTATTTTGGTGGTAAAATGTTAGGGTTTGTTAAAAAAAATAAAACTGAATTTTGAAACTTCTATAGCAATACTTACCAATTAAGCATAAAAAAGCAATTTAAAAGCACGGTTTTTTTTAAATATTTGCCTATTGGTCCGGTACTTATCCTGTTCTTAATTTCCAATCACCCGCTTATTTTATTTTGCCTGAAAACTTTGGATATTGATCTTTAACTGAAGTGGAGTACAATCTTTATAACCGGCAAATAATTGTAACCCCTCCAGATATCCTATAACAGCCTGCGTTTCAATTTTTAACGAGCAACAATTGTGCCAGATTTCTGCCATGCACCCCATTTGAATTTAGAAACTGAACCAGCCAAATTTTACCAGACCATAATCCGGAATTCAGTGGGAAATATCGTACCTTACCAAGTATTTCCTGCGCTTTATAACTAATTTAATGTAAATGTAAGTAGAATTATTTCTACAAAGAAGTGTTTTAGAAATCTATTTTAAAAAAAGGACAAAAATATCTTGTATCGGTCTTTGATTGCCAAGGAGCGCCAAGGAACGAGGCTAAAAGAAACTACTCTATTCCGGTTTCTTATTTTGGCATTGAGATAGTATTGCAGATTAACACTTCAGGCCTGCCTGTAACTGCTGCCACTCCAAACATTTATATTTTCTATAAGACTATCAAAGAGCAATAAACCCTAAATTTGAAGTATAATCTTAACGAATGAAAATTGTTATCCGGTTGATACCGGTTATCCTATTGGTTTTTTCCGGCATTAGTGGCTTCTCGCAGGGTACTATTACCCAGGCGAGGCAGTATGCATCTGAAAAAAATTACGATAAAGCCAATGAAATTTATGTTGCCTATTATGGCCTTTCTCCTGATTCTGTATATACTGAATATATAAATTTCCTGGTAATCAGCAAAAGATATACTGAAGCAGAAAAACTGGTGGAAAAACAAATGACTTTAAGAGATAACCCATTGCTCAATATAGATCTGGGTGATGTATATTTTCTCGAAGGGAGATACGATAAAGCTACCACACAGTTTACTATGCTGCTGGACAGGGTGAACGGCGATGTATTACTTACTGAGAAAATAGCAAAAGCATTTGTTGATGCCGGGCTTGAAGATTATGCAATAGAAGCGTATGAAAGAACCGGCAGAATGATGGGCGGCAACTTCTACTTTAATGGCCCGCTGGCAAAATTGTATGCCCGTTGCGGCAACCTGGATATGGCTATTGATGCTCTGCTTACTACCATACCCGGCTTGCAGATAAACGTAGAGAATGTAAAATCAATACTGCTGGAACTCCTGATGAATGACCCGGAAAAAATAAGGAAGGCACAGAAGGCTATACTCGTAAAACTCAGCCAGCAACCCGAAAATCCGTATTATAACGACTTGCTTACCTGGATATTCACCCAGAAAAATGACTGGGACCAGGCCCTGATACAGATAGAAGCGCTGGATGAAAGGAATAAAGAAACCGGTAAAAGCCTCATGGACCTGGCCCGGACTGCCACCAATGCAAAACAATATGAAACGGCTGAAAAGGCTTTTGAAGATATACTGAACAAAGGGAAAGACCAGCCCTACTATATTATGGCCAGGAGTGAGCAACTGACCACAGCTTTTACCGAACTGATGAACAATACCGCATGGACACAGGAAGATGTAAAAAAGCTGGAAGTAAAATATGATAGTTTCCTGGCCGAGTATCCGAAACATTATACCATGAAAACCGGGTCGGAATACGCTATGCTTGAAGCCCAATACGGCAATAATGTGAGCAAGGCAATAGACATACTGAACAAGGGCATAGAAGATCCGGATGTGCGCAGGGAAATGAAGGGAAACCTGAAACTGCAACTGGGCGATTATTACCTGCTCACAGGCCGCTTATGGGATGCATCGCTTACCTATAGCCAGGTAGACAAGGAGTTTAAGCAGGACCCGATGGGCGAAGACGCACGCTTCCGAAATGCCAAGCTGGCTTATTACCGGGGCGATTTCGACTGGGCGCAAAGGCAATTATCTATACTGAAATCAGCAACCTCTGAGCTTATTGCCAATGATGCCTTGTATCTGTCGGTTCTGATAACCGAAAATGTGGAAGACAGTAATCTTGTGCCGCTGCAGCGGTTTGCCAATGCCGATCTGCTGCTTTTTCAGAACAGGGACAAAGAAGCCGAAACCCTGCTGGACAGCATCAATGCAGCCTATCCCAGGCATCCGTTGAATGATGATATACTGATGCTGAGGGCAAATATTGCGCTGAAGCACCACGAATTTGATAAGGCGCTGGGTTATCTCAAATCAATTTATGAACTGTATAAAGAAGATGTGCTGGGCGATGATGCTGTGTATAAAATGGCAGAAATATATCAGAATGACCTACATCAACCGGAACAGGCCCGGCATTATTATGAGCAACTGATTATTGATTATCCCGGTAGTACCTATGTTCAATCGGCCAGAAAAAAATTGTATGAGCTGAACAACGCTATTTCTCCTTAGGAAAGTTAATTATACAATTATGCCCAACCATCACTTATTATGAAAAGGAGATCAGGTATCCTGTGTATATTATTTCTGCTGCCAATACTGGTATACGGGCAGAACGGCGAATACCTGCTTGATGGATTCGCGTATATGAAGGATGGCCCCAAATACCGTTATAAAGTAACACTGAAAATTGATGGCAATGCAGTGACAGGCATGTCGACAACCACTCAACCGATGGGGCTGGACCTGAATGCACTGATAAAAGGAAGCATAGACAGGAAGCATCATACCCTGAAATTCGTGGAGTATAAAATGCCGCTGGCGATTGATTTTAGTAACTGCTTGTTTGATGTGCAGCTCAGTTATAAAATGACCCTCGATAATTTCGTTTTTTCGGGCACATTCGTTGGCAACAGTATTACAAAAGACTCTTGCGATGCCGGCAGTGTAATTCTGGCGATTAACAAAGAGGCCGGCAGCACAATGGTGCAGGCAAATAGAAAGAAGAAACAACCTGCGGAAAAGCAAATAATTCAGGAAGAAAAATCAGAAAGTACGCCTGAATTTGAAAAAATAACTGCCACTATAAAAAAAGAACTTGCCTGGAATTCAGACAGCGTTGTTCTGGAAATATGGGATGGCATGGTAGTAGATGGCGATATAGTAACGGTGCGGCTCAACGGCCTTACTGTATTATCGAAATACGAACTGGTAAAAGAGAAAAAACGGATCGTATTGCCAGTGAGCAGCAAGACCTGCACTATAACCATCTATGCGGAGAATGAAGGCAAGGCGCCGCCCACTACATCAATGATCCTTTTAATCGATGGTAAAATAACCCACGGCGCAGAAGCCGTGCTGCACCAGGGTGAAACCTCTGAAATTATTATCAGGAGAAAATAAATTTGTCTATTCATCAGAAAGTGCATCTTCAATGGCCTTGCTCGGTATCATCCACATAATGGACACCATAACAAACAGGCCTGCCGAAACAGCAGGGCTCACATACAATGCTACCGGAATAGACAACCCATAAAGAATGGTGGATACTATGCCTTTCTTATCACTTTTTGCCACTGCCTGGCTAAGACTGGTTTCATTTTTATACGTTTTCCGTATTGCCTTTCCCAAGAGGGTAAATGATAATCCGCAGGTGATGAGCAGCGCCCCGTATATAGCAACAGTAACCCGGTCAAAATTGGTTTTACCCATCCATCCGGTAGCAAAAGGCACCAGCGAAAGACAGAACAGCAACAGTATGTTCGACCACATTACAGTGGCGTTGACCCGGCGCAGGGTATGCACCAGATGATGGTGGTTGACCCAGTAGATGGCAATAAATGCAAAACTTAATATGTAACTGATGAAGACCGGTACCAGCGGTTTTACTGATTCCCAGCGGGCATCATCCGGAATCTTTAATTCCAGCACCATAATGGTAATAATAATGGCAAACACGCCATCGCTGAAGGCTTCTAATCTTGATTTGTTCATTATAAACTTGTTGATAGTTAATCGCAAACATAATAATAAGGATTGAACTGAAGGAAGATAACAGTCTTATCCGAAGAATAATTGAGCCACACCTTTGAGGTGTGGTTCAATTAAGTATATAGTTTAAAGGAAATCACCCCCGCTTTCCTTAATTTTACCGCTTAATTGGGATTATGCATTCACTCATTATTTTTGCATCAGGCGCAGGTAGCAATGCCAAAGCTATTATTGAACATTTCAAAAAAGACGGCAAGGCAAAAGTAGCGCTGATTGTATGCAATGTAGCTGATGCAGGCGTTCTGGACATTGCCAGAGCAGAAGAAATACCCTTCCTGATTACAGACCGGGTAACGCTAAAGGAAACGATGATTATAGAACAAATGAGGGATTGCAAACCATCATTGATCGTTCTTGCCGGTTTTTTACTGAAGATACCGGAAACAATTATAGAAGCATTCCCCGGAAAGATTATTAATATTCATCCGGCCCTGCTGCCGGGCTATGGCGGCAAAGGCATGTATGGCCATCTTGTGCATCAGGCTGTGATTGATGCGGGTGAAAAAGAGTCCGGCATAACCATACACTATGTCAATGAGCATTTTGATAAGGGGAATATTATACTACAGGCAAGATGTACAGTTGAAGGAAACGAACCATGGCAACTGGCAGCACGCATACACCAACTCGAGCATTTTTATTTTCCCAGGACAATTGAGTTTCTGCTGGATCAAACGGTAACTGCATAATACAGTTATCCCGATTTATCTGCCGCCATTGGCAATAAACTGATTAAGATCTGCCTTACTCAGTTCAAAAGTCAGGGTTTTCACAACCCGGGCATAATTTGCCTGGTCTGTGGTTCTTGAATAGGCATATTTTGCAAATTTAAGTTTGCCATCTTCAAACCCAAACAACTGGCATACCTGAACCACCTGATCGGAAGACAGACAATTGGTGCTGAATACCGATTGAGCTATCTGCATTTTTGTATCTTCAAAAGAAGCCTGCGCAATTGTTTGCCGGGCATTTTTAAAACTATTCGCGTCCATCGGGAAGGCGCAATCTGAATGGGCCGGAGGAGGAGGTGGTGGTGTTCTGCTGAAACTCATACCAGATGTAGCTGTGGTCTGATTTGTTGCATTATCCGGGGGCGCAGGAGTTCCCTGATCCTGAGAAATTATGCTGATACCCACACCTCCATTACCTTGATTGACGCCAGGGGTATTTATTACATTCGTTACCATAGGCTTTGACGGCTCTGGCTGTCCGTAATGCACTACATACACATCGGCAGGTACGGTATTGCCGGGCTGTGCAGGG
>Ga0214164_1000714_pt1 | contig 20896 bp, 22 predicted proteins | sample TroBogepilimnion_13_FD_153003 | JGI IMG/M metagenome (GOLD analysis project Ga0214164, IMG submission 153003) | Freshwater microbial communities from Trout Bog Lake, WI - Practice 03JUN2009 epilimnion v4 | ecosystem: Environmental > Aquatic > Freshwater > Lake > Epilimnion/Euphotic zone ...
AAATAATCACAACAAGTGAAGCGCCGAGGAGACCGAGGCCGACGGTTGTCATACCGACAACGCCACCGGTGCGGAATGCGATCTTGACCGCGTTCTCGGATGAGTTCTGGCGGGCAGCTTCGGCGACGCGAACGTTCGCGCGCACGGCGAGCCACATGCCGTTATATCCAACGGCGGCGGAGAAGAGCGCGCCGAGAAGGAAGAAGATGGAGCGGCCGATGCGGATCGACATCAGGCTGTGGCCCATATCGTCGTGCGCAGGCAACGCAAAGAGGAGGAAGAAAACTACGGCGACAAAGACGGAGAGCGTCTTGAACTGTCGGTTGAGATACGCGGCCGCGCCTTCTTGGACGGCGCCTGCGATCTCCTTCATCTTGTCTGTGCCTTCATCGGCGGCCAGGACCTGGGCGCGGAGCGCGTAGGCAATAGCGAGCGCCACGAGGCTGATAGCCAGGACGATGTATGTGTACGTCAGGTTAGAACCACTGACATGGACCAGATTGGACACTAAGAACTCCTTTGGGTGTTCATCGTTGGACACGTTGCCGAGAAGGTTACACACACCCCTGGGCGGTATTACAAATAAATAGGTATGAATTTCTTCTCCACAGGGCTGTTCTGAGCGGGGAAGGCGGGGTTTTCAACCGTCATGGGTACCCTGACTCCCATGAGTTTTGTGAACCTGGCTTCTGTCCTTGGATCCAACTACGCCCTCGTCATCGCCTTCGGCATTCTCTTCCTCGAGACCGCCTTGCCGTTGATCATCGGCCTGCCCGGCGACACCCTGTTGCTGACGGGCGGCGTTATCGCCGCAGGTGCGTCCAAGGATGTGACGGTTCACCACTTCAATGTGACCGAATTAGCGATCGGCGCATTCTTCGCCGCCGCGATCGGATCACAGATCGGTCATTACTTGGGGTGGACCTTCGGCGTGAAGGTATTCAACAAACCAGAGTCAAAGATTTTCTCGGCCGAGAAGTTATTGGTCGCCGAGAAGTATGTGACCAAGTACGGCCGCGGTAAGGCGATCATCTTGGGTCGCTTTGTTCCAGTGGTGCGTGGATTGATTAACCCCGCCTGCGGAATGATCAAGATTCCGTTCAAGGTCTTTGCGTATTGGAACGTTATTGGTGCGATTATCTGGACTCAGTCATTGGTCTGGATTGGTTTTGCTGCCGGCAAGACTTTTGCCTCGTTTATTCAGAACAATCTGACCAAGATTGTTTTGCTGGTTGCTGTCTTGACGATTTTGCCGCTGGCGTGGGAAATCTTTAAAGAGTGGCGTTCACGCAAGCACTTGTCGTAGCTGATTAGCCACGAGCGACAATGTTGATGGGTTCTTTGCCTTCCGCCAGAAGTCGAAGCTGAGATTCCACTAGTTTTTTGCCGCGAGACTCAAAAGCGGTTGAATCTCCGCCGACGTGGGGCGAGATGATGCAGTTTTTCGCCTTCCAGAGCGGATGATCAGAGGGTAATGGTTCGGGATCGGTGACATCCAAGCCCGCGTAGAGGCGATCAGCATTTAATTCCGCGATCAGTGCATCGGTATTGATAATGCCACCGCGCGCGACGTTCACAATCAAGGCGCCATCCTTCATCAACGCGAGGCGGCGGGCGTCAAACATTCCGCGTGATTCATCGTTGAGCGGCAAGACAAGAAAGACGATATCGGTGTTGGGAAGGTGCGCATCCAGTTCGGAAATCGTGCGTGATCCGTTAGAACCGCTACGCGAGTACATCGTTATTTCAACGTCGTATGGTTCGAGATAGCTTTTTAATGTCGAGGCAATGGAGCCAGCGCCAATAATTCCGATAGCACTGTCATTAAAGGATGGGTAGCGAACGTGCGCCCAATCACCATTACGTTGAGCGTTCGCAAAATCGGCAAAGCCCCGTCGAGATGCAATCGCAAGTCCCATCGCCAACTCTGCCGTCGACGCATCATGAACCCCGCGTGCGTTACATAAAACTACGCCGGGCTTGAGATAAGCGATGGCATCATCAAATCCGGCGTTCGGTACTTGTAAATATTTAAGGTTGTTCATTCCGCGCGAATACTCGAGCGCCTGCTTGCCACCCATGTATTGCGGAACATAAAAGGAGATATTAGAAAGATCGGAAGAATCTAGCGGCGTTGACTTCGGGGTGAGACTAGTGAAACCCTCGGGTACTTCAAGGTCTTCCCATTGTGACCAGACGACGTGGCTCATAGCTCAATCAACACTTTGCCAGAAAGTTCAGAATTCTTCGCCATTTCAAATCCCGCAATTGCATCGTCGATACTAAATGTGTGAGTAATGACTTGTTCGAGCGATGGATTATTGGCGAGCAGGGCAATCGCGTCATCAATCTCGTTGTTGAAACGGAAGGTGCCGCGAAGCTGGACTTCTTTGCTGACTAATGAGGCGAGTGCAATTGGTTGATCTCCTGCAGGCAACATTCCCACCTGAACAACTACGCCTGCACGGCGCACTGCGTTAAGCGCGGCGCTGATTGCACGTGGAACGCCTGAGCATTCCAACACAACATCAAATTCTTCAACCGGTAGCGGTGTTTCCGTGACCTTCACGGTCGCATGTGCACCCACACCATGAGCGCGATGCAGTGGTCCATCTAAGACATCGGATGCGGTAACAGAGGCCGCGCCTAATAACTTTGCAGCCGCTGCGGCAAGTAGTCCAATCGGACCTGAACCCGAAACAAGCACCTTTTTGCCCTCAACACCACCGGCAATATTGATCGCGTGAATTCCAACGGCTAGCGGCTCCGCCAGCGCCGCGCCTTTTAATGAAATCGATGCCGGCAAGACGCGAATCATCGAACGTTCAACGATCATGTATTCGGTCATTGCGCCTTGGGTATGCGGATTGGTCGACGCGCTGCCCAAATAACTTCCTCGCGGCCATAAATGTGGTCGGTCGGAGATTTCCGACAAACGAGTACCAAAACGCGCGGGATGAATCGCTACACGCGTTCCGGGTTGCAATTCACCACTCGGATCAGCATCAACCGTTCCTGAAAGCTCGTGACCAGGAATCAACGGCTCCCTCACAACGAAAGCGCCGTTTGCGCCTTCGAAGTAATAGTGAAGATCAGAACCGCACACTCCTACAAAGGCAACCTTGATGCGAACCTGGCCCGCTTGCGGTTCTGGAACTTCTTCGTCCGTGATCGCCATCGCGAGCTTTCCGTTAATTTTCAAGGATTTCATCGTGTGCGCCAATCTATTGCTACTTAACTCGACGTTCGATTTCACGGATGATGGCGCTGTGGTCTAAATCGCCATCGCCATTCTTTACTAAATCGGTAAACAATTCGGTCACAACGCTTGTCACTGGCAACTCGACGCCAGTGGCTATGGCACTTTCCAACGCGAACCTCAAATCTTTAAGTTGGAATTTGGAAAATCCGCCCGGTGTGAAATCTCCCGATTCAATCTTCTCGCGCTTGATCTGAAGGGCCTGCGAATTTGCAAGGCCGCCCGACAATATGTCGAGTACCGCGTGGGCATCCAAGCCAGACTTTCGAGCGAGTGTGACCGCTTCACCGAGCGCGGTAAGCGTTATGGCGACAACAACCTGATTACACGCCTTCGTTAATTGACCTGACCCGACTGGACCAAGCAATCGAATGGTTTTGCCGATTGCTTGAAATATGGGGAGCAATTCTTCGTAATCGGATTGTTCGGCGCCAACCATGATGGAGAGCGTTCCGTTAATTGCTCCAACATCGCCACCGCTCATAGGCGCGTCAACAACGCGAATCTCTTTCGCCGATAGCTCCTCCGCGAGATCAACCATCGCGACTGGGGACACGGTACCCATCACAACGAGAAGCGTGCCTGGATTGAGCGTCAAACCGTTTGCGATTACTTCGCGAACCTCTTTAATGTCCGGCAGAACGGTCAAAATAATAGGTGCGGATACGACGCTGAGATTGGCGGCGCGTGATGCTCCCGCCTCAACCGCTTTGAGTATCGACGGTTCACTTCGGTTCCACACTTCGGTGGTGATTCCTGCCTTTACAAGGTTTCGCACCATGGGCAATCCCATGACGCCCAAGCCAATTACCGCTACTTGCTTCTCGCTCATTTTTTAAATCGTTCCAGCTTTGCGAGAAATTGAGGATTCTCAAGAACTTCTTTATTAACAACAAATTGTGGGATTTCGCCTCGGCTTATTGATTTGATGGATCCGAGCGAGCTGGTTCCCATACCCCATGCCAATTCGTCGGTCCATGCGATGTTGTGTGGGGTCACAACAACATTTTCCATAGAAAGAAGTGGGTTGTTCGCTTGAGGTGGTTCGGCTTCAAATACATCCAAGCCAGCCCCAGCAATTTTTTTATTTTGCAGGGCGGCAATGAGCGCGGCTTCATCAACAATCGGTCCGCGCGAGACGTTGATCAAAAATGCGGATGGCTTCATCTGAGCAATCTTCTCGGCGTTTATCAGATGGTGCGTGTCAGGAGTTAGCGTTGCCATCACCACAACAACGTCACAACGCTGCATCAACTCATCCAAACTTACGAGCGTCACGTTATGTGGCGTCGCATCGTCTTGTGTTTTCCAGGGATCAAACGACAATCGCGTGCAGTCAAATGGCGATAACAATCGAAAGAATTCTGTACCGATATTTCCAAAGCCAACGGTGCCTACGGTTTTGCCATTTAATCCTGTGCCCAAACCATTACTGAGCCGTTCACTCCAACGGTTCTCGTGTGCTAACTGTTGCTTGGCATTGAGGCGATGCATGGTGGATAAGACCATCGTTAAAGCCGCGGTCGCAACCGGCTTCTTTGAACCATCTGGCGTAATAGTCAGTGCAACACCGGCTCGAGTGCATTCGGCCAAATCAATATTGTCGTAACCGACGCCCATTCGAGCGATGATCAGCGGCGAATCCTCAGGTGCGCCGAACGAGCCTGGAACAACGCCCGGTCCAGCGAAAGCTATTCCGTGGTAACCCGCGACAGATTCAGGAGTGAAATTTTTACCTGGATCGGAGGTGAATTCCCACGGGAGTGGGTCGAGGGTTTCGATTGCAATATCGCCCCAGCTAAATCCACCGGCGCCATTCGATAAATCGGCTGATAAGCCGACCTTAAATGTCATTAGAAAATGGCAATCGGATTAACTGGTGAACCAGTGCCGCGCGGAATATTTAGTGGTGAAATCACCATCGTGAAAGTCCAGCGCTTCAATTCGGCAGCCTTCGACGCGACTGGCTCGAGTTGTAGATTGTCGAGCAGCGGTATTCCTAATCCCGGTAATGCGAGAACGTGGATCGGTGAATCAACATCAGTAACCGGCGAAGGACGAACGTCGCTATCGCCGTCGGCGCCAATCACGCTGGCCTTGCGCTCTTTAAATAACTCCATGACATCAAAGTGGAATCCTGCCGAAGAGTTAGACGGATCCCACACTCCAAGTTCCGCTCTGCGAGCAAAGTGACCGCTGCGCAAAAGAACAATGTCGCCTTGTTGTATTTTGAATCCGAATCTTTCTTCCATTGCGAGGACATCGGCCTTGCGAACCGCTGTACCTGGTTCAATCCATTTCTTATCGTGGAAGCGGGCGATGTCGAGTAATACGCCACGCGAAACAATCGGTCCAAGCTTGTCGATGCTGGCCCAGCCCGAACCACTGGAATCTACGACTTCAGATGACTTCTTTCCGCCAAAGAGTTGATCTTTGTAAGCAATATGCGTCATTGCATCCATATGACTTGATGCTTTGCCGTGATAATCCACACCGATGAAATCCTTATTGCAAGTCGGTTCTTCAAAACCGTTTTCACCGAGCTCGGTCATGTAATGCAACGCGGGTTTGTGGTTATCGGGGCCAGAGACCGTATTCCACGCGAGCGCCATCGGAACAACAACGCCATCCTTTGTCAGTGCGGTTGCGGCCGCAACAACCGAAGGCGTGATGTGATTGAGCGCGCCGCGTTCGAGCGTTGCGGGGGTGTAATCGCTCCAACTCTTTGTTTTTTCAAATAGCGATTCAAATTCGCTAAAGGAAATATGTGGACCGTTATCAACTTCTGGATTGGTGGAAGACATGGAATCCTCTGAATTCTTCTCTTGTTGACCGATATTCACCCTGCTAACCTCAGACATTAGCAGGGTGCTGTGTAGCGTCCAGAGGGTTGGATACCTAGATGAATTCAATCAATAGTTCTATCCATGGCTCAATTAGTAGCCTAGATGATGAAGTAGACCGGACATCGTTGGTGCCCTCAGTCGCCCGCGCCGCCGCAATTCTCGATCTTCTTGGTGAGCACGGTGCGCCCTTGCCTTCAAACGAAATCGCACGCCAACTCGGAATTCCCAAGTCCTCGACCGCGAACATCTGTCTGGAATTGGAATCGCTGGGCTATTTGGTCCGTCGTGATAATGGGTACCGACTTGGCCGAAAACTGGTCGAACTCGGCGGTAAATACCTGGGAAGTATCGACGCGCTTCGTGAGTACTACGACTTGTGCGCCAGCCTGCCGATCCTGTCCCGCGAGTCTTCTCGGATCGCGATTTTGGATGGAACCGACGTTCTGTATCTCGGGAAGTACGAAGGTCGCCAGCAAATTCGGCTTACCGCCAATATTGGCGACCGCTTCCCCGCGATCTGCACAGCCACCGGCAAAGCGCTGATGGCCCTATTGCCGCCTGGTGAGGCAGAGCAGCGCTATCGAGAGAACCCATCGGCATTTGTTCCGTTGACTGAGAAGTCGATCCGCACGGTGGACGAGTTATCCAAAGACCTGGCCGCGATCCGCGAACGGGGATACTCCATCGACAACGAGGAGACGACCCCCGGTGTAATTTGTTTTGCCATCGCTATCTCGGGCTTCCGTGGTGACACCAGTGCCATTGCGGTTTCGGCAACCGCCTTGGTCCAACGCGTGACCCCTGAGTTCCGCCAATCGCTTCTTAATGATCTATTCGCGTTAGGAAAGGGTCTCTCCAATCCCCTAACGACATCCGATGGTCGGCACTAGTCCACTTTTAGAACGGTTTGGCTTTTATAACAGTTTGATAACGCGGGCTAAATCTGTCCAGCCGACTGGACGATGAATAGCACTTTACGTTCTTTGAGATTACCGTGCTTGCAGTCAAGAACTTAGTGAGGAGCCGCACGGAGTGAGTTCTGCCAAAAGCACACCTGTTGTTTCGCTTAGCAAGTTGAGCAAACGGTTTGGCGCGACGCAAGCGCTGGATAATGTTAGCTTCGATATTAATAGTGGCGAAGTGCTCGCATTGCTCGGAGCAAACGGCGCCGGCAAATCAACGATTATTAAAATTCTGGCAAAGATTTACACTGCCAATTCTGGAACTGTCACTGGAGCGAACAATCGCCCGCTGGAAGAAATTAAGTTTGCTTTCATCCATCAGGATCTTGGTCTGGTCGATTGGATGACGGTCGCAGAATCAATCGCGTTGGGATCAACATACCCAACCAAATTTGGATTTATTAATTGGCGTGGTGTGCGCCAACGCGCAACGGCGGCGTTGGAGCGGGTCGCGCCACACATCAGCCCAAAAGAGAGCATCAAAAATCTTTCACGCGCGGATCGGTCACTAGTCGCAATTGCTCGGGCGCTTTACGATCATTCGGATGTGCTCGTTTTAGACGAACCAACCGCGAGCTTGCACGCCAGCGATTGTGAAAACTTGTTTAAGGTTCTGCGCTCACTTCGCGATGAAGGAAACGCTGTTATTTACGTTTCACACCGGTTAGATGAGATCTTCAAAGTCGCGAATCGCGTTGTTGTGCTGCGCGACGGAAAATTGGTAGAAGACGGTGACATTTCATCGTTCTCGCCCGAGACCTTGGTCCGCGCGATTGTCGGTGGCGAGAACCGCCGCTTCGAACTCGGTGCTTTCACGCACGGCGATTGGGTATTGAAGGTAGAAAAGCTCGCTGGTCCGAACGTTTTAACCTCATCGTTCGAGGTTAAAAAGGGCGAGGTACTGGGTCTCATTGGCCTAAACGGTGCTGGACAACGAGAAGTTGGGCGGATGATCGCCGGCGCTGTTGCGCGTTATGGTGGGTCGATAACGCTGAATGGAAAAGAGATTAATGGCAATGTTGAGCAATCTGTTGATGCTGGAATTTCGCTTATAACGTCGTCACGGATTGAAGAAGGCCTTTTTACAGATATCACCGTTCGCGAGAACATGTTCCCCAACATGGCGGTACGTGGCTTCGGTGCTTTTAAGGCAATCAGTACTCGCAAAGAACGTGGTCTTGCATACAAGTACGACGATGAATTTAATGTGAAGCCACGTACAACCGAACTTTCGGTTGCAACGCTCTCTGGCGGAAACCAACAAAAAGTTATCTTGGCTCGTTGGATGAGTATGCAACGCGATCTGATTGTTCTCGAAGAGCCAACCGCAGGCGTTGACGTTGGCGCAAAGTCTGAGATTTATCAGCTGATTCACAAGGCGACAGAGAGTGGTCTCTCCGTTTTATTAGTTTCCACCGATTTTGAAGAGGTCAGCCTGATGGCGCACCGCGCGTTGGTCTTCTCCAATGGCGAAATTGTTAAAGAGCTTTCTCGAAAAGAAATAACGATTGAAAACTTGGTTACTTATGCATCTCGAGCGAATGTGAGCGTATGACAATGTCATCTTCTACGAGTTCTACTAAAACAACGAAGTTGAAGTCGGAGACCAGCTGGGCGTTGCGGGTGGGAACATGGGGCCTACCCATTCTCGCGGTCATTCTCTTTATTATCTTTTCAATAGCCTTACCTGATTCGTACCCAACCTTCTCCAACTTGCAAGGAATTCTTTCCAACCAGGCCATCCCAGCAATTTTGGCCTTGGGTGCAATGATTCCAATCGTTACAGGTAATTTTGACCTGTCGATGGGATACGGCGTTGGTTTAGCTCATGTCGTCATGATGTGGTTCCTTGCTTACAAGCACGTTCCTTGGCCATGGATCTTCTTGCTCGTGGTTGTTGGTGGCGCTTTCGTCGGTTTGATAAATGGTTTATTGGTTGAGTTCGCTCAGATTGACTCTTTTATCGCGACTTTGGGTACCGGAAGTGTGCTCTATGCATTCAGCGGATGGATTACCGGTGGTGGACGTATCGTTCCGCCATTCAAGGGTTTACCGGTCAGCTTCACGGACACCTTTGGGTTACACGTTTTCGGAATGCCACTCGGCTTCTATTACGTCATCTTCTTGGTCATTGCGCTTGGCTTAATTCTTGAGCTTTTGCCCGCCGGCCGCGCCTTGTACGTAATTGGATCTAATCCGCGCGCAGCGGAATTGGTCGGAGTTCCTAAGCGCCGCTACACAATCTATGCATTCGTCGCGGCATCAGCAATCACCGGCTTCGCAGGATGCTTGCTCGCGGCACAACAACAAATAGGTAACCCAAGTCTCGGATCCGAGTACCTATTGCCCGCCTTCGTAGGCGCGCTACTAGGGTCAACAACTATTCGATTGGGAAGAGCAAATGCGATGGGCACATTCGTCGCTGTTGCAATTCTTGCAATCGGAGTATCCGGAATCCAGCAGCTAGGCGCTTCATTCTGGGTAACACCTCTCTTCAACGGTTTAACTCTGTTAGCCGCTGTTGGTCTTGCTGGCTATTCAACAAGGCGCCGCCTGAAAGCGGGAGCAGAGGCATCAAGAAAAAGTATGGAAAGCAAGTAAGCCAAAACTAAATATCACATCAACTACAACTAAGGAGAAATGTGAACAAAGCAAAGAAAAGCGCATTTGTTACCTCTGCGGTCATCGCATTGGTTACAAGCTCAACAATCGCGGTTGGCGCTTCAACCGCCAACGCTGCGGGTGGCGTATGCACCGCAGCACTTGCAAAGGCCGATGCAGCTGCAAAGCTTGCAACTAACTCAGCTGCTCCTTGGACTGGTCCTAAGACTGGCCCTAAGGCTGCCACCGGTAAGACCATCTACTACGTCGCTCAAACAATGACCAACGGCGGCGTCGCTGGTGCAGAAGCTGGCGTCGAGGAAGCTGCAAAGGCTATCGGTTGGACCGTAAAGGTTCTCGATGGTCAAGGTACCCAACAGGGTATGGACCAGGCTATGAACCAAGCAGTGACATTGCATGCTGACGGCATCGTCGTCGGCGGTTTTGATCCTGCAACAACAAGCGATGCGATCAAGGCTGCACAGGCCGCGAACATCCCTGTTATTGGTTGGCACGCAGAAGCCACAGCTGGCCCACAGCCATCTGTTGGCCTCTTCACCAACGTCACCACGCTGCGCAAGAGCGTTTCACAAATCAGTGCAGACTGGGCGATCTCAGATTCTCGCGGTAAGGGTGGAGTAGTTGTTTTCTCTGACTTCTCAATTCCTTTCGCAAAGGGTAAGTCTGATGAAATCGTTGCTGAATTGAAGACCTGTTCTTCAATGAACATCTTGAAGTACGACAACATTCCAATCGGAAACAGCACTTCGACACTGATGCAGTCCGAGACCGCTGCTTTGCTTGCAAAGTTCGGTTCTAAGTGGACCCAATCAATCTCCATCAATGGAAGCTTGTACGTCACCCCAATTGCAACTGCACTTCGTGCAGCAGGCAAGAAGGGAACTGACTTCCCACATAACGTAGGTGCTGGCGACGGTTCAACCGACGAGTACTCTCGCATTGCTAGCGGTCAGTACCAGTCTGTAACAGTTCCAGAGCCTCTTAACCAAGAGGGCTGGCAGATTGTTGATGAGTTCAACCGTGCATTCAACAGTGTTGCTGCTACCGGTTATGTCCCTGCGACCCACTTGGTCACAAAGTCAAACATCGGAACTGCTACATCATGGGATCCACAAAACGGATACCGCAATATCTACAAGAAGATCTGGGGCGTAAACTAGTACCAGTAAGTCTTCGTTGGAATACACGGTTGGGAATTTCCCAACCGTGTATTCTTTTATACAGAATTAAAATAAGACTGGGTTAAGGAGAAATAAATGAAAGCTTTAGTGAAAACCGCTAAAGGTCCTGGCCATGTCGAATTATTAAGTGATTACCCAAAGCCAGTTGTAAAGCCTGGTTGGGTTCTCGTCGAAGTAGCCGCTTGTGGAATCTGTGGTACCGACGTGCATATTTTGGAAGACACTCACAAGAATTGGCCGCCAGTTGTACTGGGTCACGAATACACGGGTCGCATCGTCGAAGTCGGAAGTGATTGTGGCAATTGGAAAGTGGGCGACCGAGTTGTCTGTGAACAACACACGCTAGCGTGCATGACATGTGATGCCTGCCGCCGCGGAGCAATTCACCTCTGCCCGACCAAGCGAAGCCCTGGTTGGGGTATAGATGGCGCGTTCGCCGAATTTGTCTTATTGCCCGCAAATCTCTTGCACAAAGTTCCAGATGGCGTTACCTACAAAACCGCGACCGTTACTGAACCAACCGCAATTTGTATTACTGGCATCGATCAAGTCGGAATTAATTCGGGTGACAAAGTTTTAGTGGTTGGCCCCGGTCCGATTGGTTTAATTTCTGCGATGCTCGCCTCTGTATCCGGTGCCAGCGAAGTTCTTTTGGTTGGACGCCCATCAAGTAAGCCACGGCTTGAATTGGCGGAGAAGCTAGGCATCAGAACGTATTTGTTAACCGACCAAGCGACGGCTACGACAGATTTGGCGGATCGGTTTGACGTCGCAATTGATTCAACCGGTGCGGGTGATTCCTTATCGCTGTGTGCAACCTCCACTCGCCGATTGGGCCGTATTCTCGAACTCGGGTTGGCAAACACGTCATCTGTTCAATTTGCGATCAATGCCGCGACCACCAAGTCACTCACTATCTACACATCGCTTTCCTCTGAATATTCCAGTTGGGACCGCGCACTGGCTCTGATGGCCTCCGGTAAGTATGACCCAAGCGTGCTTACCTCGATTTATTCGCTGGATGATTGGAGAACCGCTTTTGATGACGTTGAAAGCCGCAAGGTTATCAAGGGAGTAATCACGCCCCAAGATTTTTCGGTGCTCGAAGAAAAAGCATGAGCTCAGAGAAAATAATTCTGATCGGCCCCATGGGGGCGGGGAAAACCACCTTAGGAACAATCATGTCTAACTCTCTTGGCTGGACGTACTACGACAACGACAAAGATTTAGAAACGCTCAATAACATGACGCTGGAAGAGCTGTCGGCTCTGCCAGTTTCGGAACTTCATAAGCTTGAAGGTGAGTATCTGAAAGATGTCATGGATCGATCAGCGCCTTTTATTTCTGGGGCAGCGGCATCAGTCGTTGACTACCCGGAAAGCATGGCGTTGTTAAAAAGTACAACCGCCGTTTATTTACGAATTCCGTTGCAGAAGATTTTGGAACGCGCTGGCACTTCGGGAATAGGCCGACAAGCGTTACAACAGGATGCAGAAAGAGTTGCGACCGAGCGATTCACTCGTCGTGATCCACTTTATAAAGAAGCTGCACAGCTAACAATTGATTTGAGTGACAGCCCCGAAGATGATGCTGCTCGAATAATTCGCGAGTTGGGTTTACAGTCCTAAATCTGCGAGCTGATACGCCGCGCGATATTCAAGTCCGTTCTGTTCGATTAACGGAGCAGCTCCGCGCTCCACGATAACCGCAACGCCAACGACAATTGCGCCGGCTTCCTTGAGCGCTTCAACAGCGGTCATCACCGACCCACCAGTGGTCGACGTATCTTCAACAGCAAGAACGCGACGACCTTTGACATCTGGTCCTTCAATGCGGCGCTGTAGTCCGTGCGCCTTCTCTGCTTTGCGAACAACAAAGGAATCGAGCTTGCGACCGATGCGCGCAGCTACGTGCATCATTGCCGTGGCTACTGGATCCGCGCCGAGCGTTAAACCGCCAACGGCGTCAAAATCCCAATCTTTTACGAGGTTGAGCATTACTTCGCCAACAAGTGGCGCTGCTTCAGAATCAAGAGTCACGCGGCGGAGGTCAACGTAGTAATCGGCTTCTTTGCCCGATGACAAAATAACTTTGCCGTGGACTACTGCCTTGGTGAGGATTTGTTCTTTGAGGGCGTCGCGTGAAGTCATACGCGCACTCTAGCGAAAACTATTTGCCGTCTTTGTAGACGACGATGGTCTGCTTCTCGCGGCGAACCAGGCCTTTGGGAGGGTTTGCCTCGAGCAGCGCATCGACCTCGGTGCGCAATTTCGCAACCTCGATAGCCATGTTGGCCATCGCGGATTCAAGTTCGATGATGCGCTTGATGCCGGCAAGGTTGATGCCTTCGCCGACGAGGCGTTGAATATTTCGCAGTGAGGCGATGTCGCGCAATGAATAGCGGCGACCGCGACCTGATGCGCGACCGGGTGAAACTAAACCGAGCTTGTCGTATTGACGAAGCGTTTGTGGGTGCATACCCGACAACTGTGAAGCGACGGAGATGACGTAGACCGCCTCGTCATCATCGTGCTCAGTGTTGCTCATGGGTTATGCCTTGGCTCGTTGGGATAGATCCGCGCGGGGATTGAAATCGTTTGTTGCTTCGGCAAATTGTTCCAACGCTTCTTTCGCCTTGCCGTCGACGCGTTGTGGGACCGCCACAACAATCGTGACGAGCAAATCGCCTTGGCCCTTCGCGGTCTTTGCGCCGCGACCTTTAACGCGAAGCGTGCGACCGTTAGGAGTGCCGGGCGCAATGCGCACCGTCACTTCATCACCATCCATCGTCGGGACTTTTACGTCCGCGCCAAGCGCGGCTTCGGTAAATGTCACTGGTAAATCCATATGCAGATTCAATTCATCGCGACGGAAAACCGGATGCTTGGTGACGTGCACGATGATGTAGAGATCACCATTGCCGCCTTGTCCTGGAGCGCCACGACCCGCGAGTTTGATCTTCGCGCCATCTTTAATGCCGGCAGGAATGCGCGTTGTTGTTCCGTTGGCATTTATCTCTGTGCCGAAGAACGCATTGCGAAACGAGATTGTCGTTTCGGTCTGTAGATCTTGGCCACGACGAGGCCCGCGATGCCCACCACCAAAGAGCGTGGAGAAGATGTCGTTCGCGCCATTGCCACCCGTGAATAAATCACTGAAGTCGCCCTGCGCGCTGAAGCCACCAGGGCCACCGAATCCACCCATGTTGGGCGGAACGCGACCACTGCTGATGGCATCGCGCATCTGGTCGTACTCGGTGCGCTTCTTGTCGTCCGACAGGACTTCGTAGGCCTCGGAAACCGCTTTAAAGCGCTCTTCCAGCTTCTTGTCGCCCTTGGTCTTATCGGGGTGTAGTTCGCGCGCCAGCTTTCGATACTGCTTCTTTATTTGCGCAGCATCATCAGACTTTTTGACGCCAAGGATTTGATACAAATCCTTTGAATACAAATCATTGGCGGCCATTGTTAATTCTCCGGATCGGTCACTGCTACTTGTGCAACGCGAATGACCTTATCTTTGAACTTATATCCAGGTTGCAAAACCTGAGTCGCGGTTGTCTCCTTCACATCGGGAGATGTGGAGTGCATCAGGGCTTCGTGAATGGTGGGATCAAAAGGAACGTTGACATCGGCAAACTTGGTGAGACCAAGTTTCGTTGTGATGCCGTTTAGGCGATCAGCAACGGCCTTAAATCCGCCGGTCAACTCGCCGTGTTGTTCCGCACGATCCATGTCATCCAGGACCGGCAACAGCTCTGCAATGACCTTCTCGGTCGCGAATGCAAAGGATGCCGCCAAATCTTTTTCGACGCGCTTACGGTAGTTCGAGTAATCGGCCTGCAAACGTTGTAAATCTTCGGTGAGGACTTTTACCTCATCGATGACAACGTTTGCTTCGGCCAACGCCTCGTCGACAGCGTCAGAGAGCTCTTGATCAGAGCTCTCTGCGCCAGTGTTCTGGTTCTCGGTCATTATTCTTCGACGACCTCTGCGTCTTGAACGCCATCATCAGACTTAGGTGCTTCGGATGCTGCTGCATTAGCCGCATACAACGCCGCTCCTAGTTGCTGTGACAATTCGCCAACCTTCTCGGTTGCGGACTTGATTGCTGACAAGTCGCTGCCTTCGAGTGAGGACTTCAACTCAGTAATCGCGGCTTCAACTTCGCCACGCTTTGTTGCGTTCTCGCCTTCTGCGAACTTATCCGCGTTGTCCTTCAAGAACTTCTCGGTCTGGTAGACCAGTGCATCGCCGGTGTTGCGAACTTCTGCTTCCTCGCGACGCGCCTTGTCTTCCTCAGCGTGTGCTTCGGCGTCCTTCATCATGCGGTCGATCTCTTCCTTAGAAAGAGCGGATCCGCCGGTGATGGTCATCGACTGCTCCTTGCCAGTGCCGAGATCCTTGGCGGATACGTGCACGATGCCGTTTGCGTCGATATCGAAGGTCACTTCAATCTGTGGCACGCCGCGTGGTGCTGGTGCGATGCCGGTCAGTTCGAACATGCCGAGGCGCTTGTTGTAAGCGGCCATTTCACGCTCGCCCTGGAAGGCAACGATCTGCACTGCTGGCTGATTGTCATCAGCGGTGGTGAAGATTTCAGAACGCTTGGTTGGGATAGTGGTGTTGCGCTCGATCAACTTGGTCATCACGCCACCCTTGGTTTCGATACCAAGTGACAACGGTGTGACGTCGAGAAGAAGAACGTCCTTCACTTCACCCTTCAAGACACCTGCTTGAAGCGCTGCACCTACTGCAACAACTTCGTCAGGGTTAACGCCCTTGTTTGGCTCCTTGCCACCAGTCAGGTCGCGGACCAAGTCCACAACAGCTGGCATACGAGTAGAACCACCAACGAGAACAACGTGATCGATGTCCTTCACTGGAATTCCGGCGTCCTTCAATACTTGCTGGAATGGAACCTTGCAACGCTCCAACAAACTTGCGGTCATCGCCTGGAACTGGGCACGAGTGATTGTCTCGTCCATGAACAATGGATTCTTTTCAGCATCCACGGTGATGTAAGGAAGGTTGATGGATGTTGACTGTGATGCAGAGAGTTCGATCTTCGCCTTTTCAGCGGCTTCGCGAACACGTTGCATCGCCATCTTGTCCTTGGTTAAATCAATTCCGTTCTTGCTCTGGAATGTCTTGACTAAATAATCAACGATTGCTTGATCCCAGTCATCGCCACCAAGGTGGTTGTCACCATTGGTTGCCTTAACTTCGACAACGCCATCGCCGATATCAAGGAGTGAAACGTCGAAGGTTCCACCACCCAAGTCGAATACGAGAATTGTTTGTTCTTTGTCGCCCTTGTCCAAACCGTATGCAAGTGCTGCAGCGGTTGGCTCGTTAACGATACGAAGAACGTTGAGGCCTGCGATCTCGCCGGCTTCTTTGGTTGCTTGACGCTCTGCATCAGAGAAATATGCAGGGACGGTAATAACAGCATCTGTGACGGTGTCTCCCAAGAACGCTTCAGCGTCGCGCTTGAGTTTCATCAAGATGCGCGCAGAGATTTCTTGTGGGGTGTACTTCTTGCCGTCTATGTCGCCCTTCTCTGGGAAGGTCCATTTGGTTCCCATGTGGCGCTTGACTGAGCGGATAGTCCGTTCGACGTTGGTCACGGATTGACGCTTGGCGACCTCACCGACGAGGACCTCTCCGTTCTTAGCGAAGGCGACGATCGACGGGGTCGTGCGAGCGCCTTCCGCGTTGGCGATAACTGTGGGCTCGCCGCCCTCCAGTACCGATACGCAGCTATTTGTGGTTCCTAAGTCGATTCCGACTGCTCTAGCCATTCTTTACTCCTTGTCATTCTCGCTCCCGTTCGGGAGGGGGAAATAAGCCTGTTTAATGCCGGGCTACGGTCTTATTCTCGAGGTTGAGCCGAATCCTGTCAAAAGATTGAGTCGGCTGGACTCAACTTCGAGTTATCTGGTTAACCAGCCCCCGCTCGCCTTTATTCCCCGTTCCAGGCTCTAACCTTCCTTTTATGACGCTGGTGCTTGGACTTATCTCGTACGTGACGACTGCTGTGGCACTAGTGGCGATAGCCGTGCGGGGGCGCGAGATGTATCGGCGGATCAAGGCGGGCCAGCCCGATCCAACGCGCGGCGCGGAGAAGGGCCTGCGCTTTAAGAACATGGCGGTCGAGATTCTCGGCCACGGCAAGATGTTGAAATTTACCGGCAGCGCGATTGCGCACTGGTTTGTGATGGTGGGCTTCGTCGCGCTGGCGGGCACGTTGCTGCAGGCAATGGTGCAGGTAGTGAAGCCAAGTTTTGTCATTCCGTTAATTGGTGGTTGGTCACCGTATATCTGGTTCACACAATTGATTGCGTGGAGTACGGGCGTTGGCATCATGACGTTGATTGGGATTCGTCAGGCGACGCGTATCTGGCACAAGGGTCGCACCTCGCGCTTCTTGGGATCTGGAACATGGAAGGCGTATTACGTCGAGGCCACGATTCTCGCCATTGTCTTCTGTGTTGTGGAGTTGCATCGGTTAGAACGCGATGTGGTGGAGAACGCGCACGCGATTCAAATCGTGGCGGCAATCAAGGTCGTTGTGTCGATGGCGTGGTTCTTGGTCATCGCGACCAATTTAACGATGGGTGTTGCGTGGCACCGTTTCTTGGCGCCATTCAATATTTTCTTTAAACGCAATCTCGACAATTCTCCGAGCTTGGGCGCACTGCCCGAGATGTTGTCGCACGGCAAGCCTATTAACTTTGAAGATCCACAAGAAGACGATGTCTTTGGTATCGGTAAGGCCGCGGATATATCTTGGAAGGGCTTGTTGGATATGGCCAGCTGCACCGAGTGCGGCCGCTGCCAATCGCAATGCCCTGCGTGGCATACCGAGAAGCCGCTCTCGCCAAAGATGTTGATTATGGCGATGCGCGATCACGCGCTCACCAAGGTGCCGTCTGAAGTACCGATTGTTGGTAGCGCGCATGAAAACGCTATCAACCCCGATGTTTTATGGTCCTGCACCACGTGCGGTGCTTGTGTGAACGAATGTCCGGTCGATATCGAACACGTCGATCACATCGTGAATATGCGTCGTTTCCAAGTATTAGTTGAATCTGAATTCCCGTCCGAGCTCGGTGGCACCTTTAGAAATCTTGAGAAGGCTGGTAATCCATGGGGAGCCAACCGCACGGATCGAGATGCGTGGATTAGCGAAGTTGATTTTCCGGTCCGTGTAATTGATTCGGTCATTCCAGAAGATGTCGAATACTTATTCTGGGTCGGGTGTGCGGGTGCGTATGAAGAGCGCGCAAAGAAGACGACCAAAGCCGTGGCCGAACTTTTGTATATGGCCGGAGTTTCCTTCGGTGTCCTCGGCAAGCGTGAAACATGCACTGGTGATCCTGCGCGCCGCGCGGGTAATGAATTCCTATATCAAATCTTGTCGCGCGAAAATATCGAGACCTTGCAAGAAGCCTTCGGTTCTCGCGGCGTGAAGAAAGTTGTGGTTACTTGCCCTCATTGCTTTACGACGATTGGCCGCGATTACAAACAGCAGGGCTTCGAATTACAGATGGTTCACCACACCCAATTGCTCAACACCTTGATTAAAGAGGGGAAGTTAAAGACCTCTCCTCACAAGGCGGATAAGAAGCTGACCTATCACGATCCTTGTTATTTGGGCCGACACAATCAGATTTATCAGCCACCACGTGAATTGTTGGAGTCCACTGGAGTTTCGGTTACCGAGATGCCGCGTAATCAGGAGCGCTCATTCTGTTGTGGCGCTGGTGGCGGTCGAATGTGGATGGAAGAGAATCTTGGAACGCGCATCAATTTGAATCGCGTCGATGAAGCGATTGCGACCGGCGCTGATCAAGTTGCGGTGGCGTGTCCGTTCTGTCGCGTCATGGTCAGCGATGGAATGACCGCGCGCGAATCAACAACTGAAGTTTTGGATGTTGCTCAGGTTCTTTTGAATAACCTCAAGGCGTAGGCAACCGCAGCGCCGCCGATAAAGCCGCCGACGTGTGCGCGCCAATCGATGCCGGGTACTGAGAAGGTAATAATCAGGTTAAGGACAATGACGCTGACCAGGCTCTGGTAGTTCAGGCCAACTCGTTTGCCGATAACAAGTAGTGCGCCGAGCAGGCCGAAGATTGCGCCCGATGCGCCGACTGAATACGCGTTGTGCGGTCCGAGAAATACCGAGGCGGTTGAAGCAGTAATTCCGGAAGCAATAAAAATGATTGCGTAGCGGACCTTGCCAAAGATGGTTTCAATCAGATTGCCAAACATCCATAGTGAGTACATATTCGAGGCAATGTGAAGCAAGCTCGCGTGAACTAAAACAACGGTGATAAGTCGGTACCACTGGCCGGTCGATACGCCAGGGAAGTAACCATTGCTGTACTGACCGCCATAAAAGAGCGCGAGTTGATTGGGCAGATTAGGGAATAGCGGCTTAACAACTGAGTTTCCTAATATCGAAAGTCCGCTGCCTAAAAAGTAAGCAGTCGTTATGACAACAATGAGGGTTGTTGTTAACGACTGCTTCTTTTGCATAAAGGTGTACTTTGGTAAGTGGATTACTCAGTAATGGTTACAGAGTTGATCTTTACTTCTGTGACCGGACGGTCGCGTGGACCAGTCTTTGTGGTTGCGATTGCGTCGACAACCTTCTGTGACGCCTCGTCCTTTACTTCACCGAAAATGGTGTGCTTGCGGTTGAGGTGTGGGGTGGGAACAACAGTAATGAAGAATTGTGAGCCGTTTGTTCCTGGGCCGGCGTTCGCCATCGCAAGAAGGTAAGGGCGATCAAATTGGAGCTCGCCGTGGAATTCATCAGCGAATTGGTATCCCGGTCCACCCATGCCGGTGCCCATTGGGTCGCCGCCTTGAATCATGAAGCCATCGATGACGCGGTGAAAGACGGTGCCGTCATACAACTTTGCATTGGTCTTATAACCAGTGTTGGGATCGACCCAGTCGCGCTTTCCTTGCGCCAACTCGGTGAAGTTAGCGACGGTCTTGGGTGCGTGGTTGGGGAACAGCTCGATGGTGATATCTCCGAGTGTGGTGTGCAAGGTTGCAGTCGACATGAGCGCCTTTCGATTAGTTCACGATATGTAACAAGTATTTCTTCTTTGGTCGCCCTAAGCAACTTTGCTGAATCCTTGATGGGCCGAGGGTTCGAGTGTCAGTTGCTAGTCATAGCCTTGCGTGAAGAAGAGAGTTGTAGCTACAATGTAGCTACACACATCGGAGGACGCCATGGCCCAGGATTCGGTTGTTCGAGCTCGTATCGACGAAAAAACTAAAACTCGCGCCGCCAAAGTATTTGCTGATTGTGGTCTTACTCTCTCTGACGCAATTCGGATTATGTTAACTCTTACTGCTCAGGAGAAGGTAGTTCCTTTTTCGCTCCATTCCCCCAACAAGAGCACCTCGCGTGCCATAAAGAATTTAGAAACAGGCAAGGGGAAGATTTACAAAGCGAAAGATATTGAGGAGCTTCTCAAACAATTAAATGGTTAGCCTTGTATATGAGGCTAGATTTAAAAAGGATTTCAAACAGCACCTTAAAAACCCAAACAATAGGGATTTAAATAACCGACTTAAAGAAGCCCTTGAATTTTTAGTTACTGGATCGACCCTACCTTTACGTTTTAAAGACCATCCCCTTAAAGGTGGCTATATGGGTTATCGGGAACTTCATTTAAAACCTGATTTGCTGCTCGTTTACAAACGGGTGGGCACAACCGAATTGAGACTTGCTCGATTGGGGAGCCATTCAGATTTGTTCTAACCAGCGTTTCTGCTGGAACGAGACTTGGGCTCAGCAAGCGAGTTCTAACGAAAAAATCCCCGCCGGTTGGGCGAGGATTTCTTTTGTGGAGACTAGGGGAATCGAACCCCTAACCCCCTGCTTGCAAAGCAGGTGCTCTACCAATTGAGCTAAGTCCCCGTCATTGTGCTGGCGAGAGTGGGCCTAGGTGGACTCGAACCACCGACCTCTTCCTTATCAGGGAAGCGCTCTAACCAGGCTGAG
>Ga0214164_1000718_pt1 | contig 20836 bp, 19 predicted proteins | sample TroBogepilimnion_13_FD_153003 | JGI IMG/M metagenome (GOLD analysis project Ga0214164, IMG submission 153003) | Freshwater microbial communities from Trout Bog Lake, WI - Practice 03JUN2009 epilimnion v4 | ecosystem: Environmental > Aquatic > Freshwater > Lake > Epilimnion/Euphotic zone ...
CTGGTTAGCGTTTTTTATACCGCCCTGGATGCAAATCCCGGACATGTATAAATTTTTTCCTTCTTTGTCATCAGACTCAACGATCATTTTTGCTTCGTTGAAACTGAGATTCTCTCGGAGGTATAACATAGTCTAGTATGTTCTCTTATTTCTTAATTGGGCGAAGCGTACTTTGCTTGTTCTGCTCGCCACGTTGTCCGCCTACTTCACCAGTATGCGCACCTACCATTTCACCTGGTTTAGCACCTTTCTTCTCTGCGCCATGACCTTTGCCATCGTTTTTGTAAGCTGGAGCTTTCTTATTTCCAGGAACATTAACATTACCAGCGTTCATCATTTGTGTACTTGGCTTTAGCAATCCACCTTGTGTACCGCCACCATTTTTAGTACCGGCATCACCGTGTACTTCAACATAGTTCTGAGCAATGTTACTTGCTGTACCGCCCATATTGTTTACCATGTCACCACGAATTGTACTTTTTGGATATTCTTCTCCAGCATTTTCATAGCTTCCTGATCCAACAGTCTTGCTTGAAACACCTTTACGCTCTGCACCGTGTCCGTCTTTAACTGGAATTACGTATTCCATTAATTCTGTTTCTAAATCGCCGCCCATTTCATCGCCACCAAATGATGGATCATCGATACCATCGTGATGTTCTGGCTCATGCTCTTCGTCGGCCATTAATTGTTCAAATTCTGCTTTTAGGTCTTCTAATGCATCTTCTAGATCCATTACGCGATCTTCAATATCGCCACCTTCTTCACCGTCGTCATCGCCGAAGCTCATGTCATCTTCTGCATCATCATCTTCTGCATCATCATCTTCTGCATCATCATCTTCTGCATCATCGTCTTCTGCATCATCATCTTCTGCATCATCATCTGAGCCATATGGGTTACCTTGGTCTTTGGCTTTAGGCTTAGACTCTTCCTCTTCCTCTTCCTCCATTGGTGTCTCTTCACCACCAAAGTCGTCTTCTAAAAGACTTTCGTAGATTTCACGGCTTTTGCCTACTACGATATTATGAAATATTTCTTTTGCTGCCTGTTGATCATCATTGATCAAAGCTTCTAGCATGGCTTCAAATTGAGCGCGGTCAGTCATGTTTATTTCTCCTGTGATTTGTAATTGTGATACAAGGCTGTATTATATTTACACTTTTGTTAAAAAAGTGTATGGATATAGACGAAAAACAGTCAGTTTTGACAATTTTTCTTTATTATGCCGGTGGAGCCGGTGGAGTTGCGTACATTGAATGTATAAATTCTAGTTCGTTCTCTTGTTCTAGTATATGTGCTTCACTACTTTTACGTAGTTCATTAAGTTGTTTTAAAGTTAATCTGGTTTTACGTGTGTCAGTTCTGTGCATAACTGTATCGTCACGTTTAGGCTCGTAGCGTAAATCATTAGCCACATGTCTTGTATCAGGATCAATGTAAAACAATTCTCTTAAAATCATATTGTATTTATGCTGGTGGTGCTGTTGGAGCAGGTGTGCCTGCTGTTTGTCCAGCGGCTGTAGCTTGACTTTCTGCTCCTGGTTCTTCTTGCATATCATCTGGAGGAGTCATATCACCTGCGGCGCCTAAATCTCCTTCAATGCCGGCGGCAGATAAGCCTGCACTACGCATTTCTCCAGCGGCATCAGTCATTGTAGGTTCGCCTTTTCCAGCTTCCTCGCCCCATAAACGTTCGTTTTCTGCTACTTCTTCGTCTGTTAAACCTAAGAAACGCTTTAATGCAAAACGTTTTGACATAAATGGTACTGCTTGAATGGTATTAAATGTATTAATACGTTCTGCATCAATGCTTGCTTGACGTGAACTGGCAAAGTTCATCGGAGGATTAAACTTTAATTCAAATAAATTAGCATCTAAATTAAGTCCTTTGGCATGCATATACATCTTAAACTCTTCATCAAACACAGATGTAATAAGACTTTGTAGTCTTTCACAGTATTTGTTAAAGCGTAACTCTTGAATGTATGCTGTTCCTACTCGTCCATCATTAAAACTTGCTTGGCTATCGTCTGCACCAGTAGGCAAATAGCTACTTGGAATACGCAAACCACGGAATAACTTGTTAGTAAAGTACTTTAAGTCATCAATTTCACCTAAGTTAGTCCCGCCGGGCAATGTTTCTACTTTAGATCCACGTCCTTCTGCTGTTGTTGGAAAGAAATAGTCTTCATTAATGCTTAAAGGATTATAAGCAGAGTCGATAACATTTTGTCCGCCACCTGATTGACTAGGAATTCTACGTTGATGTATCTCATTCTTAACACGTTCTACGAATGCCATAGCTAAATGGCTAGGCATATTACCTACGTCGATATGAAATACACGTCTTTCAGGAGCACGTTGTATACGATAAATTAAAATTGCGTCTTCTAATAGCTCTTTTTGTTTGTAAACTTTAAAAATATTTTCTAATAGGCTATTACCAAATGGATAATTGTTATCTAATCCTTCACTTAGACTTAAATGCACAATATGTTTTGCATCTAAAGCACTTTCATGTTGATTGAGACCAAATCTACTGCCGTTTCCACTAGTAGGACTATTACCTACAGTACCTTTACTACTACCCGGACTGCCCATCATACCGCCATAACTATTACCGCCAGCGGCATTATTACGTGGATTAATATTAGGAGTTATTTGTGTTACAACTAAATTTTCAAAATTAGGTGCTAGATCTTTAACAACATACTGCTCGGGTTTCTTTCCTTCGCTTTCATTTACAATAACTTTGATAATTTGACTAGGATCTATATAAGTCCATTTTTGATTTTCAGGATCTCTGACAAAAAAAGCATCGCCATATTTGAATACATTCCGTACAATACGAAAAATTCTTGTTTCAAATTTTTGTAGTTTAGTCCATTGTTGCATATATTCTGCAAGAATTTTAACTTCACTGTTAGTAGCTTTGTTTCTCCAGCTGACAGTAAATGGACTTTTGCCATCTTTTAATTTTTGTGTACAAAATTCTGCAAGAATATCTAATGCGGCATTAACTTCTGGATCACTATCCATTACTTCATACTGGCTATAACGTTCAATGCGGTTAGGACTACCTGTGTAAACGTCCGGCAAATAATTACTATAGTTAGTTTGGCTTGGGCCGAGGCTAGTACTGCCATTAAAAGGGCTTAGTGAGCCTGATGTGTTTGACGCTACAGGTGTAAAATACTTTTTCCAACTCATTTATGGTTGTCCTTAGGCAAATTTGTTGCCGCTTAGGCTTTTAGTAGCTTTGATTTGCATTGCGTTCAAATCAACAGTTTTTGAACTGTTAGCAACTAATTGCATTATACCAGTATTTAACCTTACAAGTTGTTCATTGACATCTTTTAGAGTTGTAGAATCTGTGATTATATTAGAAGATTGTGATTGTTGATTAGTAATTGCTGGAGCAGATATTTTTGGTTCTTCAGTTGGTAGCTTTAAAGAACTGTTTATCATTGAACTAGGATTATAAGTTGTCTGCGGTGTGTTGATTGAGCTTATCTTAGTTTTAATTCCATCAAACATACTGGCAAATTCTTTATAACCTGCTTCTACTCCAGAATTCTTTGCTCCCTTTGCTAAATTATCTAATTGTTGACGATTAATAACACCTTCTTCATTATGCAATAGCGCTGGAGTGCCGTTTGGACTAAATTGTTCAAGCAATGATCCAACTGATCCTAAACTAGTATTTGCTCTGCTAACAGGTTTATCGGATCCGCCCAGCCAACTTGGCATATTTGTAGACCACCAACTTGGCGATGATGGCATTTGTGTACTTGGATTAGACATTGACGGAGTAGATACTGTAGGTTTAGCTACTTGGGGAGTTGTTTGCGTACTAGGATTTGGTGCTGTAGGTGCTGTTACCGCAGGTGCTGCCGGAGTACTAGACGGCATTTGCGTACTAGGATTAGGTGCTACTACTGGTGCTGTTACTGCGGGAGTAACTGTATTTCCAGACGGCATTTGCGTACTAGGATTAGGAGTTGCAGGTGTTATTTTAGGTTGTGCGGCTTTACGTTCTGCTTCTCCTTCTTCCTTAGTAGGCATTTTATTTGGAGATGGTATTGGTTTGCCATCTGTTGTGGTAGTAGGAACAGGTGGAGTTGTTTTAGGAGTAGGAGTGCCAGTAATTGCTCTAATAAATCCATCGATATACTTAGTGGCTTTATCTGCGGCTTGACCTGATCCAAAGACTGCTGTACTATAACTGTCAATTGCTTTAGCTACTTGGGTGCCAGCGCCTTTTGCAAACGCATCGTCAAATCCTTTTGCTAGTGCTTCGGCAGATTTGGCGCCTCGATCTTGATTTTCGTTAGCGGCAATTTGTACTGCTTCTTTAGGATTTCGTGCGCTTCTTTCAAATCGTGCATCTCTTCTTACTTGATCAAGAGCTTGTTGTGGGGTAAGTGTACCATTGCTATTGCGTAAAACTTGTGCTACACGCTGACTAATTCTATCTTCATCTTGCGCTTTTGTAAAAGTATCTGCAAGTGGACCGCCTAAGGCAATTTGTCTTCTAAACTGAGGATCATTTTGTCTATATACGGCAGCATCAGCTAAAGCCTTATTCATCATAGCACGGCCAACTTCTCTAGAAGCCGCGTCCTTACTTGCACTTAGTTGTGCGGCACGCTCAAATTCTCTAGCGGCCTTAGGGCCCATTGACATTAGATAATTTTGTTGCTCTTCAGTTTTTCTCCCGCCTATTGCAATAGTTGCGGCTAAGTCTTCTGCACTTTTACCAAACACAGATACTTGTGCTTGAGTTCTAATAAAGTTTTTTCTTTGATCTTCATTCATGCCTTGCAAGGCAGCTGAATATTTTCCTTCTTTTAATCTACTTTCTATTTCTGCTTCTATTTCTCCACGATTTCGTCCGGTGGCATTTGCAGATAATTGTAATTCTTTTGCTAGTTCGGCGTTAGCTTCGCTTAATTTCTTTCTGTTGGCCGCACCTTGAGAACCTTCTGGACCTTGCAAGTTCTCTTTGGTGTACATGGATCCCAACGCCTGCAATTTCATATACTCGTCACCCAAAGTAATACCGTAAGCCTGTAATTGCTTGCCTAATTGACTATCTCTAGTCTCAGCGGTCATTTGCGTAAGTGTCTTACCAGATTCGTTAGCATTTTTACCAAGGCCTTGCAAAGCTACACTTTGCTTGTTCATCATATCTATGTACTGATCTGTAGTCATTCGACTACGAGCCATTTGATATACTAATCCAGTTTGATCCCCTCCGCCTAAACCAGATGCGCCAGCTTTATTAGTTTTTACACGCTGATCTTCTATTACATCTAATGCGTCTTTAACTTTATTTCCAATACCAAATGTTATACTATTTGTAGTAGCCGCAAATTCGCCTAAGGCTACCGCCGCAGGTTTAGCATTATCACCTAACATTTTAGTGCCAGCCGCGGCATTAGTAGCGGCTTGACCAAGTCCTGTTAGTTTATCAATAAAATTAGTAAATGGTTTATCATCGACAGTAGTTTTTGGCTTGGCGGCTGTATCCGGAGCTTTACTATTGCCCGGGCGGTCTTCTGGTATGTCGTTACCGTTTGCGTCTTTTGCCATAAAAAAATTCCTGGAAATATGCGTATATAAATACTAGATATTATATTTATCTGGAGATAAAACCATGAGTTTAAACCCTTTACAACAATACTTTAGACAGCCTAAAATTTATGTCCGATTGCCTAGTCAAGGTGTTTATAACAGCCCCGGCACTATTCAAGGCGATATAAACAATTTGCCAGTATACGGTATGACTGGAATGGATGAAATTATTGTTAAAACTCCAGATGCCTTAGTTACCGGAGAAAGTACTGTAAGAGTTATTGAAAGCTGTTGCCCAAGTATTAAAAATGCATGGGGAGTTAGTGTTTTAGATACTGAGTTATTGTTTACTGCTATTCGTATAGCTACATATGGAAACGAAATGGCTGTTACACACACTTGTCCAGGTTGCGCAACTGAAAATGATTACAATTTAGATCTTACAAAAATAACTGATCATCTTAGTTCATGTCAGTATGATAACAAAATTGTACTGCAAGATTTAATTATTAAAATTCAACCGTTAGACTATAGACAGGCCACTGAAATTAATATCAAAAATTACGAAATGCAACAAAAAGTATCTCAAGCTCAATTGATTGAAGACGAAACTGAAAGAAACAATGTTATTTCAAAAATGTTTAAAGATCTAAGTCAGATACAAATAGAAAGTTATATTGCTTGCGTGGAATCTATTGAAACTCCTAACGCCAATGTCACTGAAAGAAATTTTATCACAGAATACATGCGTAATTGCGATAAAAGTATATTTGATGCTATTACTGCTAAAATTGAACAAAACAGAAAAACTTGGAAATTTCAAGGCTATAATGTTAAATGTGCCGAATGTAACCAAGAAAATATTGCCACTATAGAATTAGATCCTTCAAATTTTTTCGTCTAAGCCTAATTGGACTAAGTCCTGAACAAATTCGAGAACGTTTAATTAGGCTTGATAAGGAAATCTCAGATTTTAAATTAGAACTATTTAGAATTAGTTGGTATATGCGTGGCGGTTTAACTGTAAATGATTTACTTTATACATTCAGCCATGATGATAGGGAAGCCGCATACTCTATTATAAAAGAAAATATAGAAACTACTAAAAATACCGGAATGACTTTAATTTAACTAGGTTCAGGTTCACCAGGTTCTTGAATAGCTACTTGTGGTATATTAGGATGTTTCCAGATTGTCCTATCACCGGATTTCCTCACAATTTCCCATCCTGCATCATTAATGTAGCCAATTTCTCCAGGTTTGGGTTTTGCTGGGCTGCCAGGCTGTTCAGGAGGATTACCGGGTTCTCCGGGAGGTATAGTTTTGCCATCACCTTTTCCTGGGCCTTCTGGCCGACCGGGCTCTGGAGTAGGTGCAGGAGGTGTGTTAACTTTTTTGTCAAGTTTACCTAGCTCTGGTTCTGCAATTGGTAACTCTTCAATTTTCTTAATAATTGTTTGAATTGTAGAACTTTCCCATCCGGATTTTATTGCACTAGACACATTGTTTACTGCACGATCCCCTATAGATAAAGTATCCGTCCACATGTATTGTCTAGCCAAGTCAGGGCCTTCATACCAACCCCATTCTGTATTGTTATTTGAATATTCATTTACCTTTACCCATACTAGATCGGACAAATTAGCAATTCCTTTTTGATCACTATCTAAACCGGGAGCTTCATTTATGTCCCATAATAAAGTAATTTGTAAAGTACTAAAAAGTAACTTGAGAGCGCCTTTGCCAGGAGTAGTTAACCATTTTAGTCCCTTATTGCCTACAATTTTTCCTAAACCTGGAAGCAATCCTACAATCCACACCCAAAAGCTACTGCCAGCAGTCAGTTTGTCTGCGGCTGTAACAGTTAACCCCGGTAACAGTGTCATAAGATTAGCAGTCAATGTAGTTATGTATGTATGATAAAATTGTTCGTTTGATAGTGTAGCCCATCTTTTCAAATCTTCTGGCTTATCTTTATAACTAGGATCGGCATTTTGTTTACTTGCATTATAAGATATGACTCCTCTAGATAACCAATAGTTTAAGGAAGCTCTATGTGTTAGATATTGTCTAGTAGGTTCCTCGATAGCGGCCATCACTAGTGCAGGATATCCTAATGAGTAAATTTTTCGAATAATACTTGAACCGTCAAATGCCTTAAGAGGTTTCGTATCCATTTCGCCTTTCTTAGCCGCCTTTATAGCGTTGTCTATAGCTTCCTTGGTTTTTTTCTCAGCTACCTTATTCATTTGTTGAATAATATTAGGATCATTTAACATTTCAACTTGGTCAAGTTTAGGATCAGCTTGGCGTAATTTTTTTAGCCAGTCAGCAAAACTGTCAAATTTTACACCGGGATATCGTGTTTCATGCAGTGTGGCTTCATAGGCATATCTAGTAGTATAGTCATTTATAAACTTAGTTTCAGCCTCAGTGAATCCACGACCTAAACGATATAATTTTCGACCAAGTCCTATTTCGCCTTCTTTTAAGTCGTGATTTTCTCTTAAGATAATTTCTGTAACTTTCATGTAGATATTTATCGGTATTAGTAGATGAACTACGTTCATCTGTTCTTCGCTTATCAGCTCGAACTAACTGTTAAGTTAATGATATAATTTAGTGCGAAGCACTTTAAATATTATCCAGATCGTTCAGTCACACTTTGCCCTGGCGGGCAAAATGACTAACATTATCCGAGTCGAACAATATCACCCTAGCATTTCAGCAGTTACAGTGGCGGTCATCCGGTACCACGAGCTGAGTCTTTATATGACGGCGGGCTCATGCACAATGCTAAACGCACATGAACCGTGAGGCTACAACCTCTCTTTTAGCCTTGAAAATTCTTCTTATAGTTCAAACGGATTATAGGCATATTCCATCATCGTCCTGTAAAGGATAGTGAACTACAACTCTGACACCAAGCAGAAATACCTTGCCGTCACACATCAGAACGGATTCGGGGCACACTATCAACGCCTGTGCGGGCTTATTTGGTGTTTTATGAGCCTGATTTATTAAGATTTCAGTATATGTGAACCATGTACACGCACTTGAATATGACCATTATAATAGTCATTTGATTCAAGAACTCTGCGTGAAAATTGTTCACGAGCTTCTATATAACTGCATTCTGCCTTGGATTTACAGTAAAATAATATTTCTCTGCGAAAGTTTTCTTGACCTAACTGCGTAACATCCTTGGTTAATTCGGGAGAACTACCGTAATAGTCCCGCCAATCACTGTCAATTTTGCTACGGATTTTCTTTTTTTTCTTAGTGCCGTTCTTGAGTTTTACTGTCTTGTAAGTAGTTTTGGAGAATTTTGCTAGTTTTTTGCCTATGTACATACGCCCTGAGATTGTATTTGTTATAAGATAAACAAACCCAACACAATCTTCAGGAAGAATTTCTATTTGTTCATTTTGATAGTACCAGGACATTAACTATGTATATTATTCGTCCTCAGTACCACCGCCTTTTTGGTTTGCCTTGCGTTGTGCCTTGTCTTGATCTAGCCAAACACGATACTGTTGTACATGTTCCCTACGTTCGCGAGCTATAATACGAATCTGCGCTAGCCAGTAGCGCATGTTTTCGCCTGCTCGTCTCGTGCCTCTAGCATGCCATCTTTGATTTGCCTTAAAATATTCCTTAAAAGCCGCCATGAGTCTTTCGTGAGACTCTTCATTTTGATGATCCGACGGCTCTACATGCTTGCTCATTATTCAGTAACTTCTAAATCTGTAGCATAGCTGGTATAGCCATTTTCTTTAACAACTTTAAGCACGTTATTCACACGGCCAATTAGTTCGTCCTTGTGACTGATTAGGAAAATGTTTTTCTTACGTTCACGGGCCATCTTTTTAAGTACGCCCAGTGCACCTTCTACGCCCGAAGCATCTAGTCCGTTGTCGATTAACTCGTCTACAAACAGTAAATTAATACCTTGATATAGACTTTCCCATACATCACGGAAACTAAAGCTCAGACCTAAAATAAGTCTGTTGCGTTCACCACGCGACAAGTTGTCAAAATCCAAGTCTTGACCCAGTTGTGTAATCAACACTGACAGATCGTTTTGGAATGTAACAGTATGTGGCAAGCCCAACTTGTCTAGATAGTAAGTAAGTCTGTTGTTAAGATAAGCTAGATTTTGATCAATGATCTTCTTGCGAATAAACGAGTCTTTTGACGTTAACAGTTTAAGTAAAAACTCTTGATGTTCTTTTAAACTGTTAAGTTGATTGATTTTATCCCACAAGATTTCTTGTAAGGCAGTATCAGTCAACTCGTCAATTTGTTCTTGATAGTGATCAGTTTCCCCGGCCTTAATAGTCAGCTGAGTTTCTAAGTTTTTAAGATTATTCTGATGCTTGAGTGCTTGTTCTAACGTATCATAGTAAGTGTCAGGACGACCTGTGATTTCACCTAACTCTGTAATATCGTGAGTAATTTTTTGAAGATCTTTTTCTACCTTGGCAAAATATTTTCGGGCTTCGTCAAGGTGCCCTTGTGCCATCTGAGTCATTTCTTCATGTTTGTGATCATGCAATTCTTGTTCACAAGCGTGGCACTGCTTATTCGCCAACTTCATAAGCTCGGCGTTATACTTCGTAACGCTTCGCTCCGCTTGCGCTATCGCGCTTTCTAACGTAGCCCGTTCCTTATTTAGGCTTTTTAGCTTCTGCGAAGCTTCTTCGTAAACTTTGAGCTCCGCATGCTTTGCAAGCTCTGCATCGATATCTACACTTTCAAGTTCGATAATAGCACGGCCTATTTTTTCTAATTCTTGTTGATGCTGATTGTGCCATGCACTTTGTTTTGTCAACAAATTATCAATACTTTTTTGAATATTTTCATTAGATTTCTTTGCCGCTTCTATGTCTGCACTTTCTTGTGTAATAGTATCTTTAGTTTGTCTTACTAATTCTTTAAGAGTTTCTGCTTTTTCACTTAATAGTGTAATGCCCAACAACTGCTCAATAATAGCTCGTTGATCATTAGCTTTCATACTTAGGAAAGGCTCAGTGTAAGTATTAAGTGCAACGATATGCTTAAACATATCCGGACTCATTCCTAATAAATCATCCAAGTCCTTTTGCGTTTCACGCATATCGCCCTGTGCATCATCTGTTTCTTCAGTTTCTTGTGCTTGGTCATTGACAAAGAACTGTAGCACGTTAGGTTTGCGTCCACGTTCAATACGATAGTCCATGCCGTCTTTTTCAAACGCAAGTGTAACCAACATATTTTTATTGTTAATCTTATTAATAAGATTATCTTTTTTAATGTTAGTTAAGGCATTGCCGAATAGTGCATAGCTGAGTGCGTTTACAATAGTAGTCTTACCCGTACCATTACGGCTTCCACTATCATCTCCGCCTTGATCTAAATTTTCACCTAGTACAAGCGTTAAGTTTTCCTGGGCAAAATTTACAGCTTGGGTTTGATTACCCACACTCATGAAGTTTTTTACTGTTAATTCTTTTAATTTTATGCTCATAAGCTGTTATAAATTTCCAACAATATATTTTTGTCAAACTGATCAGATTCGATGTTTATAATTTGACTACTAACAATCTGATCTACACTTTCAAAACTTTGAATGTCAATGCTTGTGTTAATTTCAAGATCTTTCTTTTCTGCAATTAGCGTAAGTTCTCGAATATTATAGTCTGCAATAAACTTTTCTTTAACAAAACTAGCTTCTTCAAAACTAATGTCGATATCTAATGTAACACGTAAATGCTGTTTAGGTTTAATAATAGTATCTGCTTCGTCAATTAACTGACTTAGTTTAACTGTGCGGAATGTAGGCTGATCTGGCCAGCTATGATATTCAGGTTGCCCTCCCCACTCTAATATCATCATTCCACGTTCGTCGTCCCAAGCATCTGCATAATTGTGCGGAAACGCATTGCCAATATACACCATATTTTTTTGTTGTTGACGTTTATGGAAATGTCCACTAAAACCTAATTCATAATTTTTAAAAGCATCTAATTGTATTTCACCATGATCCGGCATTTGTATCATAGCGTTCATAAAAAAGCTGGGTAATTCAAAGTGTCCAAATATATATTTGCCACCTTTTTTACCTACACTTCGCCATTCTTCGCCAACAAGCCATGGGCAGAGTGTGACATCTCCAATAGTAGTAGGCTCATGTACGACAGTGATACCAGGTATATACTTTCCAAATTCCACAGAGTGTATATCCCGTTTGTCTTTGTAATACAAATCATGATTGCCAGGAAAGAAATAGAAGTTATCAAACGCCTGCCCCAACTTTTCCAAGGCCCTAAGGCTATAATCCATTGTAGTAATGTTAAGGCTATTGCGATTATGATGCCAATCGCCCATAAAGATACCTGTATCACAACCTTCCTCCTTAGCTTTTGCAATGTACCAATCGACAAAATCTTCGCAGTCTTGGTTGTGAACACTGCTGTTAGATTTTAATCCAAAGTGTATATCTGTAAAACAAGCTACTCGTTTAAATAAATTACTCACTAGCTTCCTCATTTCGTTTTAGTGCTGCCGCATGTTCTCCGGCGCCTGTTCGACTATAACTTGGGTTCATACCGTTGATTTCTAAAATGTCATCGCGGATGTTTTGATTACGTTTTTCAATATTAATAACACGAACAAAACTATTAGTCACAGCCGCAGTAAAGTAAGCAAACGGATTGTCACTCTTTGATTCGTCAAATTGTAGTCCAATTTGTGTTAGTTGCAAAATAGCCTGACCTTTCATTTCGTCGTTATATGTATAGCCACGAACGTTACCGCGAGTAGCATAACGCTCACATAATTTTAACATCATTCGTGCTAGAGTTGGAGTAATTTGGCCCGCATCTTTATCAAAATGACCTTTCTCTAAATCACCTTTCCAATGACTTTTGCCCACGCATACCAGTTCATTGGCTTCATTATATTTCCAATGTTGGAACGGTGGAAAATTTACCTTATCTCTATGATCGGCAAGACTTTTAGGATTCTTTTTTCTTGTACTGTTTAACGGAATGTGATCAAAACTCATAATTCTGAATACCACATCAGTCTTGGCTATTTTCTTATAATCAATTTCGCAGTCTGCTTGTTTGACTTTTTCTCCTGCTTTTTTACGGGTTTCGTAATCTAGCTGACTTAATCTTTTGGCTTTTGCTCGTTTAGCATCTGCTATGCTTCTAATATTAATCTTGTCCAAACTGGGTAAAATTATATCATATTGATGATATTGGGGAGCAGTGAAACTACAATATGATGTTTTACTTCTGTGTATTTCTAATAACATATCCTTGTTATTTAGGTAGTTAACTTTAGCTGTCATTAATTAATTCTCCGGATGTTACATTATAAAGTATGCACTTAATAAAGTCAAATAAATAATATACCAAAAGGACTTTATTATGGGACTATTCGATCCTACACAACTTGCAGGCGCTTCAAATATTATAGATGCTGGATCGTCTGGATTCAACACTCTCAGCAACATAGGCGGTGCGGTTGCCGCCGGGCTTGCTTCTGGCGATATTGCAAGCGCAATTCGTGCTGTCAATTTACCATCGGCAGGCGAAGCAATAGGCGATACACTACAATCCATAGCCGCTTTTAAAGGCGATCCGCATCCAAACGATTGGCGTGTGAGATTAAGCATGTCTACTTGGCCCAGTTTTAGCACTAGCGCAGTATTGAAACCATTAACTGATGCAGGCGGTTTAATATTTCCATATACTCCAAAAATTAACATACACGGAGCTGCCAGTTATACACCAGTTTCTCCAGTACATTCTAACTATCAATTTCATGCGTATAGAAATAGTGAACCAGGTAAAATTGTTATCAATGCACCTATGTTTGTAGAAGATACTACACAAGGATTATACTGGATCGCTATGGTACATTATTTAAGAAGCCTGACTAAAATGTTTGCAGGAACTGATCCAAAAGCCGGTAATCCTCCTCCTATTGTATTCTTAAATGGTTACGGAAATTATGTTTTTAAAAATATTCCAGTTGTTGTAACTAGCATGAATGTAGAGTTAGATAATAATTGCGATTACATTGGTGTTAACGTTGTCGGTAGTGCTGCCGGAGCAGTAGAAGGAACAGCAGATGGGATCTCTGGTTTAGCAAGCAGTGTAGGAGGATTATTTGATGCAGGCAGTACAGCAAGCGGAATTTTCAGCGGCATTAGCACTATTGCCAGCGGAGTTGGCCAAGTATCTGCGTTAGCTGGTACGTTTGGTCTTGGAGGAACAACTAGCGGCGGAGTTACACATGTACCAACCAAGACTACCTTCTCAGTTACCTTGCAACCGATATATAGTAGAAACAGTGCTCGTAATTTCAGCCTTGATAGATTTGTTCAAGGTGGCTATCTTAATAACAGTTTTGGGTACATTTAATTATGGCAGCTACTTACACAAATACCAGTCCTTGGTTTAACACACCTATAACACAAAATTATTTAGATGTATTAACTATACGTCCGGTAGCCGCACAAGCTGATGATTTTCTTTATACAATTGAAAGTCAGTATACTTTCCGACCAGATTTATTAGCATATGATCTGTATGGACAAGCAACATTGTGGTGGGTCTTTATACAGCGCAATCTTGATGTATTGCAAGATCCTATTTTTGATTTTGTACCTGGAGTACAAATTTATATTCCTAAAGGTAGCGGCCTTACATCTGTATTAGGACTATAATATGAGTTTAGATGGCATTCCAGGTTTAATCGACTCAGCTACTAATTTAGGTAATACTGTAAACAATGCAGTTTCTAATGCAAGTTCGGCTTCAAGTTTTTCTGGATTTTTAGATAGTGTAACAGGTGCATTTAGTAGTCTTGGAAAATTCTTTCAAACTCTATCTGGCGTAAATTTACCTATTAAAAACCCCTTACATGCGTATGCATCATACGATTACATATTAAGTTTAGCATGTTTAAGTAATAACGAAGTAACAAATCCTGATAAGACTTACATGGCTGGAGCACCATTGACACTAATATGTAAAAGTGCCAATGCAGATCCTACTAATCGTATTAATACTGCATATGGAAAATTTGATTTCTTCTTTCAAGACTTGGCATTTGATGTTGCTACTCAGGTAGATGTAAATTTAACAGGAAATTATAAATTAGATTTTACAATTTTTGAACCCTACAGCATGGGAATGTTTTTTGAATCCTTGCAGTCCGCGGCTGATCAACTAGGTTATGATACATGGAGATCTGCAATATGGTTAATAGCTATTGAATTTAGGGGAACCAAAGAAGACGGTACAATGGTTCCTATTCCTAATACAAAAAGATATATTCCTTTTGAAATTAGAGATATGTCAATGCAAGTTGATGGCCGAGGGAGTGTTTATACGATTTCAGGTATGCCATCTAATATGATGGCGCTATCAGATGCCGTGGCAATGTTTAACACTGATATCTCATCAGATGGAGCAACTGTTGGAGAAATATTGCAGTCAGGGGAATTTAGTTTACAAGTTGCTCTTAATAAATTTGAACAAGAAAAAGTAGACAAAGGCTTACAAGAAAAACCTAATCAATATTTGATATATTTTCCTAATGATCCTAGTAGCGACTCAGGAAGCTCAATTGGAGCAGGTGGATCACTTTTAGAAACAGTTATACAAGCGACAATAGATCCAAGTGCCAGCGGCAGTACATCTGATGCAATTAAAACTAAATTTCAATTACAAACTAATACTATTACTAATGACCTTGCTCAGCAAGTTAGTGATTTAAATGAAATAGGTTCAGCTCCTATGGGATTTGATACTACCAGGGAAGGTGATATTCCTATGGGAAGAGATGATCAAGTTTATGATAATGCTAGTAAAACTTTCTTTGGTGGTGCTTTGACTCGAGATCCAACTAAGGCAAATTTTAAATTCGATCAAAAAACTAATATTGTTAATGCTATTAAACAAGTTATTTTGCAAAGTGATTACCCTAAGGCATCTCTAGATGCATCTTCTATAAGTCCAGAAGGATATAGAAACATGTGGAGTATACGACCTTGGGTATTTCCTTTAGGAACTAAAGCCGATTCAGTTACTGGTGATATTCCTAGATTATATGTTTATAAAGTAACGCCTTATAAAGTGCATGCCAGCAGATTAAAAGCACAGAGTCAAGCAATACCAGGATTTAACTTACTAAGTCAGCAAGCTCCAAAGCAATATAATTATATCTATACTGGTAAAAATGATGACATCTTAAGTCTGAATATTGATGTAAACAAATCATTTTTTCAAATTATGCCAGCTGATGCTGGAACAGAAAATTCGGATAGTAAAACTAATGAAAGGCAAGCTAGTGGTAGTGAAGGTAGTTCTACTAAACCACTTAACCTTGGATTAGGATCAAATTCTGTAAACAAACAAGGAACTGGTAGCTTTGTAGGTTATATCGGTAGTTTATTTAAGTCGGATGGCCACGGTGGCGGAGGAACAGAACGACCAGCAACTAGAGCTGCCAAGGCTTTTGTGGATGCAATGGCCATGGAATATGATGTATATAATATCCAAATGGAAATTATGGGAGATCCTTATTATATTGCACACAGCGGAACTGGTAATTATACGTCGTCGGCTAGTCAATATGTAAATTTAAATGCCGATGGTACTATGAATTATGAAAATGGAGAAGTAGATATTGTTGTTAATTTCAGAACTCCTATAGATATTAATCAAACCACTGGAATGTATAATTTTGGAGCAAATAGTCAATCAGCTCCACTTACTAGATTTAGTGGATTGTATTGTATTACAAAAGTTGAGAATCGTATGTCTGAAGGAAAATTTACACAAATAATTTCAGCATTAAGAAGATCTGATCAAGAAAATCCTGGAAGTGCGATTGCTTCGGCAGTCGAAAAAGCTCAGTATCTTAATACTAACCCTGTAGTAGATAAAGGCAATCCGTCAGGGTCTGAAGAAGAATCTTCAAGTAATTAACATAAAGGAATACAATGGGAGGAAATAACTATACCGCGCCAAATGATAATATGTACAGTAGTACAAATTATCCAGATACACCCGTCGGCCCATTTTTAGCAACAGTTATTGGTCATCAAGATGGCAAATATTTAGGCAGACTTAATGTATTGATTCAACGTCAAGGTTCAGGTAATAATAATTCTAGTACACAAACAAGAATTGTGGACTATATGAGTCCTTTTTGGGGTGTAACTGGATACGGTCAAACTACCGATGATTCTGGAAATCCCGGTAATTACGACGGCACACAAAAAAGCTATGGTATGTGGATGGTTCCACCTGATCCAGGCTCAACGGTGTTGGTTATATTCTTAGCTAATAATCCAGCTAAAGGCTATTGGATAGGCTGTGTTCCTAAAGACGATAGTTATATGAATTTTATGACTCCTGGTATTGCTGCCACCAAGTTTGCTATAACAGACGATGCAACACTTTCTGTAACAACAGATAGTCAAGGTAAAGATTTAAGAGTTCCTGTGACAGAATATAATAAAAGATCTTCTGACAATGCTGGTCCGCAAGATCCTACTAGATTTAATAAACCAATACACCCTTTAGCATTATTTTTAGACAATCAAGGACTGTTGTTAGATGACATTCGAGGAATTACAACTAGTAGTGCTAGACGAGAAGTGCCTAGTACTGTATTCGGAATAAGCACTCCGGGCCCAATTGACAGGGACGGACAAACAGGATTAGTTGGAACAAAAGAAGCTAATGTGCCTAATGCACCAGTTAGTCGCCTCGGTGGCCAAACATTTATTATGGATGATGGGCATAACAAATATTTGCGCAAAACTGATGCTAGTAGCGGTCCTCCAGAATATGCTAGTGTTGAAAACGGAGAAACAGATGGCGATCCACTTCGTCCGCATAATGAATTAATCAGGCTACGAACTCGTACTGGTGCTCAAATACTATTTCATACTAGTGAAGATCTAATTTATATTACTAATAGTAGGGGCACTAGTTGGATAGAAATGACAAGTGATGGCAAAATAGATGTGTATGCTCAAGACAGTATTAGCATGCATACAGATGCTGACTTTAATTTTTTAGCAGGAAGAGATATTAATTTAGAAGCTGTGAGAAATATTAATATTAAAGCTGGCGGAGATCATCAGTTAGAAGTTGTAGGCAATAAAACAATAATTGTAACTGGTAATAGAACAATTAGTGTTAAAGGCACACATGACGAAACTATTATTGGAGCAACAAATTTATCTATTCAAGGCGACTATAATCAATTGCTAAATGGTGCTTTAGGAATCACAGTGGCTAATGATATTAATATTAATACTGCCGGTGGTACAGCTATTACTACTGCTAAAGATCTTAATATTAATACTACTGGCGGTAATAATTTGACAGCAGGCGGAAAAAGTAATTTTAATAGTGGTGGTCAACAATTATTTACGGCAGGAGGAAGCACAGAAATATCAAGCTCTGGCACTAATATTAATGGTGGTAATATTAATTTAAATAGTGGTAGCGCCTCGTCTGCTGACAAAGCCACAGAAGCAACTAAAACATCTAAAGCTACTTTACCAGTTGCTTTAGCAGTATATCCTAATCCAACTGAAACAGACGGAACTACTCTTAATAGTATTATGTTGCGTGTACCTACGACAGAACCTTATCCGCATCATGAAAATTTAAATCCTACGCTATTTAAAACTAGCAAGACAGATATCGCAGCCGCAAATAGTGCGGCACAATCACAAGTTAATTCAGGATCATAAAATGAGTATATTTTCCAGAGTTAGTGCAGATCTTAGTGATCTAAAAAAACTTGCCAGCGTTGCTCACATCGGTAATGGAATCAGTATTGATGCAGCCAAATCGTTAATTTCAAAGCAACTAGCTGCCGCTACAGGTGGTATTACTTCGCAAGTTTCTGGAGCAGTCGCCGGAGCAACTAAAATTGCCGGATCCGTTACATCGGCCGCTAGTAAGATTAGTGGAGCAGGGTTGTCCAGCGGAGTATTGCCGGGACCTATAAAGAGATAATATGGCAGACACTTTAACTCCTAGTATAGATCCAGTAATCGGAACTGCAATCGAAGTTCCTACACAATATTGGAAAGCCTACTCAACGTCTATGGATACGTTTGATAGACCACCTCCTCCAGCAAGCCCAGAAGAACAACAAACAGATGATACACAAGCATGGCAGACAACGGCCTAAGGAATATGTATGACTTCAAATAATAACCTATATGATAAAATCGTATTGCCAGCAGTTAATACTTTAACTAGCAATATGACAAAAATGTACAAAGGGTTTAGCACAGTAAGTGCTAATACTGAAAATTATAATCTTTATGATTTTGAATTAATTAAGCAAGATATTTTAAATCATTTTTATACAAGACAGGGTGAACGTCTTATGAATCCTAGTTTTGGATGTGTAATATGGGATTTATTATTTGAGCCTCTTACCGAGCAAGTTAAGGGCGTTATACTACAAAATGTTAATACAATAGTTAATTATGACCCTCGTGTCAAATCTGAAAATGTCACGGTAACTGCCTATGATACAGGAATTCAAGTACAACTAACCTTGCTTTTTGTGCCCTACAACCTACAACAAACAATGCAACTGTCATTTGATCAAGCTAATAATCTAGTAGTGCAATAAACAGCGCACATAATTGTTACAAATAAATACAATACTAGGACTACTAAATGAGCTCAACTGACAGACAAAATAACTTGTTAATTAATCAAGACTGGAAAAAGATTTATCAGTCTTTTAAAAATGCAGACTTTCAAAGTTATGATTTTGAAAATCTACGCAGAACTATGATTACATATCTGCGTACAAATTATCCAGAAGATTTTAACGATTATATTGAAAGTTCAGAGTACCTAGCACTAGTAGATCTAGTAGCATTTGTTGGACAAAGTGTTGCATTTCGAGTAGATTTAAATGCACGTGAAAACTTTTTAGAGCTAGCAGAACGCAGAGATAGCGTCTTACGTCTTGCAAGATTAATCAGTTATAATGCTAAACGTAATATTCCTGCCCAGGGTTTATTAAAATTTACCACAGTAAAAACAACAGAAACGGTAGTTGACAGTAACGGCAGAAACTTAGCTAATCAAGTTGTAACTTGGAACGATCCGGCAAATCCTAATTGGAATGATCAATTTATTAAAATAATAAATGCCGCAATGCCGTCTACTCAGCAATTTGGAAATCCATCAGCTAAAGATACAATTTATGGAATTCCTACAAGTCAATATCGTTTCCAAGGTACAAATACTGGCATTCCAATTTATGCGTTCACTAAATCTGTAGCCGGCCGCACAATGAATTTTGAAATTACAAGTACAACATTTAGCGGACAAGCATACATTTACGAAGAAACTCCAAAAGTTGGAAACAATCTTGCTTGCATTTACAGAGATGATGGTAAAGGAGCAGGTAGTAACAGTAATGGATTTTTTCTTAATTTTACACAAGGTACATTAACTGTAGGATCATTTACAGTTACACATCCTACTAGCAACGAAAGCGTTGATATTAATACAACTAACATTAATAATAATGATGTATGGTTATACAGATTAGATCAAAATGGAGCTGAGTCTGAATTATGGACACAAGTTCCTACAACTGCTGGAAACAATATTATCTATAATAGTTTGAATAAAAGCATTAAGAATATCTATAGTGTTGTAAGCAGAGCAAGCGATGCTGTTAGTCTAGCTTTTAGTGATGGTACTTTTGGAAATTTACCATTAGGCGATTTTAGAACATATTATAGAGTTAGCAATGGCTTATCATATGTAATCAATCCTGCAGATATTAGAAATGTATCTATATCTATTCCTTATATTAGCAGAAAAGGTCAAACAGAATCGTTGACCATAACAATGAATTTACAAACAAGTGTTGCAAATTCTGCTGTAGCAGAAACAAATGCTAGTATCAAAGCCAACGCTCCTCAAACTTATTATACGCAGAATAGGATGATAACAGCTGAAGATTATAACATCAGTCCGTTATCGGTTACTCAACAAGTTGCTAAAGTTAAAAGTATTAACAGATCAAGTAGCGGTATTAGTCGATACTTTGATCTTAAAGATCCTACAGGAAAATATAGCTCAACTAATTTGTATGCTAATGATGGCGTCTTGTATCAAGATCCATACACTCAATTAACTACATTTCAATATAACACAAAATCAGATATTGATGGTGTTATATATAATAC
>Ga0214164_1000719_pt1 | contig 20817 bp, 19 predicted proteins | sample TroBogepilimnion_13_FD_153003 | JGI IMG/M metagenome (GOLD analysis project Ga0214164, IMG submission 153003) | Freshwater microbial communities from Trout Bog Lake, WI - Practice 03JUN2009 epilimnion v4 | ecosystem: Environmental > Aquatic > Freshwater > Lake > Epilimnion/Euphotic zone ...
TCTGGAATCTCACCAGATCCACCGTTCGCTGGCTGCCAACGGGTCGCAGACTTTACTGCCGGTTCGGAATTACACCGACCCCGGAAACTACTCCCGAAGTATATCGGCCATCTGGCGGTGCTAATCCCGAGGAATATCTGTTGCGACCCCCTTGCAACTCCCCCATACTCGCTCCATGACATATCAACTCAGAGACCTCAAAGATCAAGTAATCGTCATTACCGGCGCAACAGCTGGAATGGGCGCCGCCACCGCAAAGGAGCTCGTTGAGCAAGGAGCGAAGGTTGTCCTCAATGCTCGTAACGAAGAGCGCCTTCAAGGAATCGTCGCCGAACTCGGTGAAGCAAATGCCGTCTATGTTGCTGGCGATTGCTCAGACCCAGCGGTCTCACGTGCAGTTGCAAAGGCAGCGCTCGATAAGTTTGGAACGATCGATGCGGTTGTTCCTAATGCAGGAATCGGTATGTACGGTTCAATCTTGGATTACAGCGATGATGAAGTAAATCGCATGATGCGTACCAACTACGAAGGTACCGTTCACATCATACGCGCTTGCTTGCCAACCATGATCGCAAAGAAGGCTGGCGATATCGTGATCGTCTCATCCGTTGCTGGCTTCCGTGGCGGCGGCGATGAATCTATCTATGCTGGAACAAAGCATGCCCAGGTAGGACTTGCTGGTGGATTGGATCGCGAACTTCGCGAAAAGGGTGTTCGAGTAGCACTTGTCTGCCCAGCAGGAACTGAGACTGAGTTTGCAATTGGCGCTGGTCGCACAGCAGGAACTCCAGTTCTTGCAAGCTTCCTTCGCTCTGAAGATATTGCCTTCCAGATCACAACGATCTTGAAGCAACCTCGTTCAGTCCGCACACATATCTGGACTCTCTGGTCAATTAACCAACAGTCTTAGTCTGTCAAGGATTAACGTGAGAGTTGATCCCACTTCAGAGTTACAAGTGTTGTACCAATAGTAAGAAGGATTGCTGCCACAGAGAGGGATGCATTTCGTCCCAACCTCTGTGGCAGACCTTTTACACCTTGCTTCAAATCCCATTCCAAATCCTTTAAGACATTGAGGAAATGGAAGGCACTCGCAAAGATAATGAAACCTAACCAAAGCCACAATGATGGGTGCTTCCCTGCCGCCAGATAGATTGCCCACGGCATCGCTCCGAAAGAGAAAATGTAAGGAAGAATTGAGAGCAAAGTACGTTTCACCTTCAGGTTATAAAGAGTCGCGCTCAATACTCCCAACGCATGAATTGCGCTCCCTTTGATTCCAAGTGGTCCAAAAAATGAGAGAGTCGCCGCCGCGAATAAGGCGACAATAATTCCCATGCGCAATTCATGAGGCGATACCTTCATCGCCACTAATGGTTTGTTCGATCGAGCTGCGGCGAGGTCAAGTGGGTAGTCGATCAGATCATTTGACCAACCGACGACACATTGCCCAGCAAAAATCGCCAGCGCAATTTTGAGTGAATCTGTCGTTGAAAATTGTGTCGAGGCAAGAACGAATGTTATGAAGACCACCAAGACGGTCGGACCGAAGTGAGTTGCCTGTGCGTAGGCCCTAACCTTCATATCTGATCCTTAATAGTGCATTGAGCGTGCCCCGGGTCGGACTCGAACCGACACTGAAAGGATTTTAAGTCCTCTTCCTCTACCTTTGGGATACCAGGGCTCATACTGCTACGAAGGTCAAAGATTACACGGGAAAGAGGATGGGATGATCCGCTCGGCAAAGGTCGTGAGCCTAATAGTGCTCTCCTCCGTGGCCCAGTCCTCCGCCTTTGCGATGGGTAGTGGTGACAAGTATCAGGACCTACAAACTGGTGTGACCTATGTCGTTTATAAGCCAACAAATACTTTGAAGCTACCTCCACTCAACTTTGAGGTCCGCCCATGTCGCCTCTTCCCTAAAAAGGACCAATATCTTTTAGCCGGCTTTGGTGGAATGGATCAGGGCATCGCACTCGTTGAGACATCAGCCCAATTCAACTGCACCGGAGTTGATAATCCTCAGCCACTTGGAACAGTGAAGATCAATGGGATTACGGCAAAGCTCGGAATCTATTGTGCAACGAAATGCTCAGCATCAACCTTTGTACAGCATGGTGGAGAAATTTCCTTTGTCACACCTAAGACGAAAACACTTGGCTCGACCTATATTCGATTAGGAACACAAGGCGGCTTTACCGTTGATCAATTAATTGCTTTTGCTAAAGGTTTGAAGCCGGTCGGATCAAAGGCCTAGAGCCCACTAAAGCCACACAGCGAGCTGCGACCTCTGTGCCCCGTTTAAGCGAATCGTGCAGCGTTCCACCATCGAACCAGCGCTCGATAAATCCTGCGGCGAATGAATCTCCAGCGCCAACCGTACTTACAAGGTTGGAAGTCACTGCTGGCACTGAAACGATTTCGCTCTTGCGCTTTTGAGCGATCGCACCTTGTGCTCCGCGCTTAATAACAACGACCTCTGAAAGAGCGAGTAGGTCCACAAGTGATGCTTCGAGATCATCTTTTCCTGAAAGGTAGCGCGCCTCTTCATCGTTCATAATGATCACATCAGTGCGAGCGAGCCAGTCGCGAGTCTGCTCAATACCAACTTCACGCATCAAGCCCACTGTCGAAGGATCAAAGATCAGCGGCAGACCCAATCCCTTCACCTTTGTCATAATCTCAAGGGCACCATTACGAGAGAGCGGATTGATAAATGGGTAGCCCGACATGTAAACGGCATCAAATCCTGCGAGATCAGGTAGATCTTCAACACTTAATCCTGAATTCGCACCAGAATCAGGGAACATGGTCCGCTCGCCTTGCTGATCAATAAGGATCATCACGACGCCAGTCTTGGCACCAGGAATAACTCGTTTATTGTATTTCACGCCATAATCATCAAGTTCGGATATGACCGTCTTACCTGCCGCATCATCACCAATTCTGGCAATAACGAAGGATTCAACCCCATTTACGGCCAGCCACGAAGCTACATTCGCCGCTGCTCCTCCACCTTGCGTGGAGATCTTCGCACGTGTCTCTACCCCAGGCTCTATTGCATGGCTAATGACACCTGCAACATCAAGGACGATGTCGCCCACACAGAGAATTCTCTTCATTATCGTGAGATTAAAGTGCGATAGCGATCTTTGATGCCAGCAAAGTATTTGCCTTGATAATCTCAATATTTACCCGCAGAGATTCACCCTTACTCTGGGTATGGAAATACTCAAGAAGAAATGGCGTAACTGCCTTGCCGGTTATGTGTTGGGCTTGGGCAGCTGCTAAACCAGCCTGGAGCACTTCATCGTGAAGTCCGAGGTCCATCTGGTTCTTCACAGGGTTGGCAATAAGAAGCGCGCGATCTCCGGTTTTGAGATCTTTCCGGTTGTGCCAAATGTGAGCGATTTCTGCTGCGCTTTCAACGCGATGTTCGATGGTGAAACCAGAATCAGTCAGATAGAAGCCAGGGAAACTTGTTGTCTGGAACCCAAGAACAGGAATTCCAAAGGTTTCAAGACGCTCCAGCGTTCCAGCTACATCCAAGATGGATTTCACTCCTGCTGAGACCACAACGATAGGAGTCTCAGAAAGTTGGGTGAGGTCAGCTGATTCATCATAAGTATGACCGCGGTGAACACCACCTAAACCACCAGTCGCGAAGACATCAATCCCAGCAAGATGGGCAATATGGCTCGTTGCTGCAACTGTCGTTGCGGCAGATTGTTTTGTCGCTTCAAAGATTGCAAGATCTCTCGTCGAAGCTTTGACGACATTCTCATCTACTGCGATTCGTTCAAGTTCTGATGGCTCAAGTCCGACATGGATAACGCCATCGAGAAGTGCGATGGTGGCTGGCACTGCACCTTCTTGACGAACGATCTGCTCTACTTCTTGTGCGACTTGGAGGTTAAGTGGACGTGGAAGTCCATGAGAAATAATGGTTGATTCCAAAGCGACAATCGCCTTCTTATCCGACTTTGCCTGCGCTACCTCACGTGAATACTTGATCATGCGCTCATCCTATTGCAGAGCGCTTGGCTTTCTTTATGACCTCATCCAGCATCTTCTCGGTGAGCTTGCCAGTGAATGTGTTCTGCTGACTTGGATGGTAACTCCCCAAGACAAGGCGCTTGGTGCCATCTTTACCGATAAAGGAAAAGGATGCGCCATGACCAAACTTTGGACGTGGTTTTGGCAGGGTCTCTCCCATCTCAGCGAGCGTCGAATAGATCTGGCTCCAGGCCAAGTTTCCGAGTGCAACAAAGACCTTCGCTGTTGGCATCAAGAGCGAGATCTCGTTAGCAAAGAATGGTGCGCAGGTATTTTTCTCGTCAGTGCTCGGTTTATTGTCAGGCGGGGCACACCTCACAGCGCAGAGAATGCGAGTGTTCATGAGCTCTTGTCCATCATTCTTTGAGGTGCTCGTCGCAATCTTTGCTAACCCTTCTTTATGAAGAGCGCGATAGAGCCAATCCCCTGAACTGTCGCCGGTGAAGACGCGTCCTGTTCGATTAGCGCCATGTGCACCAGGTGCCAAGCCAAGGATGATGATCTGAGCATCTGTCGGACCGAATCCTGGGACGGGCTTACCCCAATACTTTTGATCCTCATAGGACTTCCGCTTTGTGATCGCTACTTCTTCTCGCCATTCAACTAATCGTGGGCAGAGAGTGCATTTAACGATCGCCTTATCGAGAAGCGGTAAGGACTTGTAAGTTTTACGATCCACTTCGGGCTAGGCCCCAGGCAATTCCATCGAGAATATCTGACTCTGATGCAACAAATTCTGTCGCCCCCGTTGCATGAAGGACACGTGAAAGCACGAGTGAACCGGCTGTTATGACATCAACGCGACCAGGGTGCATATATCCGAGCGCTGCAATCTCGTCTCGGGTCATACTTTGGAACATGGCCGCTACTTCATGTACACGAGCAGTCGGGATGCGCGATAAGTGGATTGAATAGCGATCGTATTCAGTTAGTCCAAGCGCAGCTGCCGCCACAGTTGTGGCAGTTCCTGCGACACAGATAAGAGTCTGCGCGGATTTAATTGCTACATCCTCTGCCGCCGAAGCGATTGCTGCATCGATATCCCCAGTTGCAGCCGAGATGGAATCTGAAGTCGGTGGCTGTTGATTGAGATGCCGCTCCGCCATGCGAACACACCCAATATTTACTGACTTAGCAGCACTTACTGCAGTTGTGCCAAGTACAAATTCTGTCGAACCGCCACCAATATCGACAACGAGGAATGGCCCATCACTTCCGTGGAGCTCAGTCGTTGCACCCATGAAGGAGAGCGCTGCTTCCTCAGTACCAGGAATAACTTCAGGTTCGATTCCTAAAATATTTCGGACGCCGTCAATAAATAGCTGACGGTTTGTCGCATCACGAGTAGCGCTCGTTGCACAGAAGCGAACGCGCTCAACACCCTTTGCCGCGATGAGATCGGCATATTCCTGAGTTACCTTGAGAGTGCGTTCAATCGCTTCTGGATCAAAGGCCTTATTCTTATCAACACCTTGCCCAAGTCGGACAACTTCCATCCGTCGAACCACTTCTTTAAAAGAGTTCTCATGGATATCAGCGATCAGTAGTCGAATTGAGTTCGTTCCACAATCAATCGCTGCTACGCGCATGGTTCGCCTTCCCACCACTTCGGTAGGGCCGCAAGCGCCTCATCACCAAAGGGATTAACGCCAGGTCCAGCACCGAGTGAGTGAGCAACTAATGAATGGAGGCACTTCACGCGAGTAGGCATCCCGCCAGCGGTAATTCCATCTACTTCCGGGACATCCATGCCAAGAGCTGCACGGGCTGCGAGGTAATCTTCATGGGCAGCTTGATACTGTCCCGCAATTTCTAGATCGGTCGAGAGGCGTCCTTCCATCTCTGCCATCATGCCGGTGGTTTCTAATGTTGAGATCGCGCCAGTTAATTTTGGACAGGTTGCATAATAAAAAGTTGGGAATGGCGTGCCATCTGAGAGGCGTGGTGGTGTCTCCACTACCGCTGGCTTTCCACATGGGCATCGATAGGCAATCGCATGAACATCGCGTGGAGTGCGTCCCAATTGATTGGCGATCGCATCGAGATCTGCTTGCGTTGGCTTATCTTTTGCCATGAATTATGGGTTCACATTCGTACTTGTAATTGAGGAGATAACTTTCGCGTACCAAGGAAGTCCGGCAGGAATATCAGTTGAGATAACCCCGGCTGCCTTATTCCCTGAACTCGCCTCTGTGGTTGCACCGAGAACGATGTATTGATGTTCACCTGGAAAGATGTAATGAAGTCTGGTTCGCGCTTGTGAGGCGACGTAAGCCGGGTCGTTCCACTTCGCCAACTCATTTGTTGCCGCATCAAGTGTTGCTTGAGAATCGTGAAGCTGGACTCGAAGGGCATTGATCTGAGCCCGTTGGGCAAAATATCGTTGAAGTGGTGGTGCCAAAGTAATAGCGACTACGAAGAGCACGGTTGCAACAGCAAGGTTGCGACCTGAAACTCCTCGTAGCCACTTCACGGTCTTAATTATCCATTAAAGCGAGGGAAGGCCGCGCGACCTGCGTAGAAAGCAGTGTCTGCGAGTTCTTCCTCGATGCGAAGCAATTGGTTGTACTTCGCGACGCGCTCTGAACGAGCTGGAGCACCGGTCTTGATCTGTCCGCACTCAAGTGCAACTGCAAGATCTGCGATGGTTGTATCTTCAGTCTCACCTGAACGGTGCGACATCATTGAGCGATATCCAGAACGGTGAGCCATTGATACTGCATCAATCGTCTCAGTGAGGGTACCGATTTGGTTCACCTTAACGAGAAGAGCGTTCGCAGTATTGAGTGAAATTCCCTTTGCGAGACGCTCAGGATTTGTCACGAACAAGTCATCTCCGACGATTTGGATCTTCTGACCGAGTTCGGCAGTCATCTTTGCCCAACCCTCCCAGTCATCCTCATCAAGTGGATCTTCGATCGAAACGATTGGATATGAAGCAACGAGATCTGCGTAGTAAGCGATCATCTGATCTGACGTGCGATCAGAACCTTCGAACTTGTACTTACCCTTTTCGTGGAACTCAGTAGCAGCAACATCCATCGCGAGAGCAATCTCTTTGCCTGGCTTAAATCCTGCTCCGGTAATAGCTTCGAGGATGAGATCGAGAGCGGCACGGTTGCTCTCAAGGTTAGGAGCGAAGCCACCTTCATCACCGATAGAGGTAGCAAGGCCACGCTTCTTTAATACTGACTTGAGGCTGTGGTAAATCTCTGCGCCCCAACGAAGTGATTCTTTGAAAGATTCGGCACCAATTGGCGCAACCATGAACTCTTGAATATCAACGTTTGTATCAGCGTGTGCGCCACCGTTGAGGATATTCATCATAGGTACTGGAAGTGTGTGAGCAGTTGGCCCACCGATATAACGGAAGAGTGAGAGATCGGCAGAATCTGCTGCTGCACGAGCAACAGCAAGCGAGACACCAAGAATGGCATTTGCACCGACGCGACCTTTGTTCTTTGTGCCATCGATCTCAAGCATCTCGGCATCGACCATGCGCTGATCTTGTGCGTCATAGCCAATTACTGCTGGAGCGAGCTCATCGTTCACAAAATGAACAGCCTTCTCGACACCCTTACCGAGGTAGCGCTTGCCACCGTCACGAAGCTCTACCGCTTCGAATGCACCAGTGGATGCACCACTTGGAACTCCTGCGCGAGATGTTGTTCCATCCTCAAGAATGACCTCGACCTCTACGGTTGGATTTCCGCGAGAATCTAAAATTTCACGGGCGTGTACTGCATCAATGAGTGCCACTGGCGCTCTCCTTTTCATTACGTTCGTATTCTTCGATCATTCGGATGTATTTTGTAACTGCGCCGCGCAACGCTGCTTCGGCATCTAAACCTTGTTTCTGGGCCTGCTCGATAATTCCGAAGAGGATCTCTCCGAGACCATCTTCGGTCAGTGTTTCGTCGATCTTTACAGGCTGTTCAGCGCTGAACCCATAGCCAAATTTATCAACTCTGTAGGCCAGTTTATTCGCCAACATGAGCGCTGGTTGAGCCAATGGAACGCCGTCGAGAGCAGAAGTTCGACCCTTTTCAGCGACTTTTTGAGCTTCCCAACTCTTCATGACATCTTCACTCGTTTCGGCGACGGTATCGCCAAACACGTGGGGGTGGCGGCGGATCAACTTATCTGCGACCGCTCCAGCGACCTCTTCGACATCAAATGGGTCGGTTGGGTCATCTTCGGCCACTCGGGCGTGGAAGTAGACCTGAAGGAGAAGATCTCCAAGCTCTTCGCGCATCGCTTCCCGGTCGTTAAGTTCGACCGCCTCTACAAATTCGTAACTCTCCTCGAGAAGGTATTTGAGAAGAGAGGCATGGGTTTGTTCGCCATCCCATGGGCAACCACCAGGTGAACGAAGTCGATCCATCACCTCACGAAGGCGATTGAGTTCTGACATCAAGAAATTGTCTAGCGCTATTTATTGGACTTTACGGCACCAGAAGATGCATCGGCTGGAACGAGTGTTGCAGTCTTTGAATCCCATTTTCCATAGCGAGGATTGACCGTCACGCCTTCTTTCAGCCCCACAGCTGCGACAAGAGTTGTTAACGCTGGGCCAGTATTTGCTGCAGTTGCACCATTCTGTTGGAGAAATGCGGTGAGCTTTTGAGAGTAGATAACACTTGTGAAGTACAGATCAACACTTTGGGGATCGATACCTGCTCCGACAAGCGCCTTTGGAAATAGTGCTTGACCACCAACCTGCTTGATTGCTGCTGCTTTTGCAGCGGCAGCTTCGCTAGGGGCAACAGTAATGTGGAGACTCTTCGCAGTATCTGCAAGAAGTTGGGAGACCAAAAGGAATTGAACTTGGTTCTCGACAAGCGCGGCACCAGTTTGAAGATTCATCGATGTTGTATCGACGCCTTTTCTAGCGGCAAGAATATTATCCACACTCTTCTGAACATCGGATACTGATGTTGATACCTTCCCAACAGTGAAGGCAGCAGAAGTACTGGAGCAGCCAGCAAGTAGCGAAATCGCTCCGATAGAGATAAGTGCAGCTACCTTCTTCTTCACAGATGTCACGACAATCTCCATTACTTCAGAATTGAGTTGAGGACTTCCATAGTCCACGGCAGGATCGAAGTATCCCCTAGATCCCCACCAGCCTGCCAATTTGGCGTAGCTGCACGAGCAACCATGATCGACTCGGTGGCGGCTTTGATGAGAGAGCCTGGGTACATCCGCATAAGGCGTAATTGGAGGGATTCTGGGAGGGTTACAGGGGCTAATTTGAGGAATTTACCCTGGATTACGACTTCAGTGAGCCCAAGCTGCTTTGCTCTCACTCTCAGCCGTGCGACTTCAATCAAGGTGCCCGCTTCAACCGGCAATTCGCCAAAGCGATCGACCAACTCCTCGACGATGGCATCGAGATCCTGATTATCCCGAGCATCAGCCATGCGGCGATAAAGATCTAACCGCAGGCGCTCTGATGGAAGATAGTCGATCGGTAGATGAGCCGTAATCGGGAGTTCAACTTTGCATTCTTTGATACGCGGGTTAGCATCCACGTAGCCAGTTTTAAATTCTTCAACGGCTTCCCCAACCATTCGCATATAGAGATCGAATCCAACTTCAGCAATGTGGCCGGATTGCTCTCCTCCAAGGAGATTTCCTGCTCCTCTGATCTCAAGATCCTTTAAGGCAACTTGCATGCCAGAACCAAGATCTGTATTTGTTGCAATGGTAGTAAGGCGATCATGAGCAATCTCGGTGAGTGGTTTATCAGCCGAATAAAGGAAGTATGCGTATGCGCGCTCTCTCCCGCGACCAACTCGACCCCGAAGTTGATGTAACTGCGATAGCCCAAATTTATCTGCGTGATCGACAATTAAAGTATTTGCATTAGGAATATCGATTCCACTTTCGATGATTGTCGTCGAGACAAGCACATCAAAATCTTTCTCCCAGAATCCCAGGATCACATCTTCCAATTCGCGTTCGCTCATCTGGCCATGAGCAACTCTTATGCGCGCTTCCGGGACAAGGGTCTTAAGGCGCTCTACAACTCGGTCGATATCTTCGACTCGATTATGTACGTAAAAGATCTGGCCATCTCTCAAAAGTTCGCGGTGAATAGCTGCGGTAACCTGCTTGTCGTCGTGGAAGCCGACATATGTAAGAACGGGGTGGCGCTCTTCCGGCGGGGTCGTGATATTCGACATCTCCCGAATTCCCGTGATAGCCATCTCAAGAGTTCGAGGAATCGGAGTTGCCGACATGGAAAGGACATCAATATTTGTGCGTGCTTTCTTCAACTCTTCTTTATGTTCAACGCCAAAACGTTGCTCTTCATCGACGATTACTAGCCCAAGATCCCTAAATTGCACATCTTTTGAGAGTAACCGATGGGTGCCGATGACGATATCGATAGAACCATCAGCCAATCCGGAGAGGATCTCCTTTCCCTCTTTGGCCGTGTTAAAACGTGAGAGGCCGGCAACCTTCACCGGGAAACCGGTGTAGCGGTTGAGGAATGTCGAGAGATGTTGCTGCACGAGCAAAGTAGTTGGAACGAGAACTGCTACTTGCTTCCCATCTTGAACTGCTTTAAAGGCGGCACGGATCGCAATCTCTGTCTTGCCGTAGCCAACGTCACCACAGACAATGCGATCCATGGGATGCGACGCCTCCATATCGCGCTTTACTTCTTCAATTGTCGAGAGCTGATCTGTTGTCTCTACATAAGGGAAGGCATCTTCAAGTTCTCGCTGCCACGGTGTATCTGGTGAGAAGGCGTAACCTGGCGCTGCCATGCGAGCGGCATAAAGCTGGATCAACTCCGCAGCAATCTGTTTGACGGCCTTACGTGCGCGTCGCTTCGCATTCTGCCAATCAGCTCCACCGATACGGTGTACGGCAGGGGCTTCTCCCCCGACATATCGAGTTACTTGTTCCAAGGAATCTGTCGGTACATAGAGACGATCACCAGGTTGACCACGTTTTGATGATGCGTATTCAATGACAAGATATTCACGAGCGCTCTTTCCCACAGTGCGCTGCACAAGTTCGATATAACGTCCAACACCGTGCTGCTCATGGACGACGTAATCCCCTGGCTTAAGTTCAATTGGATCAACGGCCTTCTTACGACGAGATGGCATCCGAGCTTGATCTTTATTTGAACTGCGCTGGCCAGAGATATCTTTCTCAGTGAGCAGAACAGTCTTAGCGAAATCTGCGATAAAGCCATGTTCGATCGGCGTCGCTGTCAGGTGGATGACATCCCGAGTCAGTTGCGAATCAATAGACTTGTAGATGCGAGTTGGCAGATCTGCTTCAATGAAGAGATTATTGAATCGCTCGACGATACCGGGGCCTACTGCGCTAAAGATGACTAAATAGCCCTCTGAAAGCCACTTCTTGAGATCTGCTTCAACTGCGTCGAGGTCATTTCGATAGATAGGAAGCGCCTCAAAATTAAGCGTCTGATCTTCAACGTCGCTGGCATAAGGGTTCAACGAACGCCATGGAATACCAGCGCCATGAGCTAAATTCCTTAAGTGTTCGAGCGTGAAATATCCGCCAGATTCGATTCCCCCAAAGATATCAATCGGCGCTTTTCCACCCATTGCAGCGTTAGACCACGATGCATCGAGGAACTCTTTATTGGTCTCGATGAGGTCAATCGCCCGTGAGGTAATACGCGGTTCATCAACGACAATAATCTGATAATTCTTGGGCAAGAAATCAATGAGTGATTTCAATTCAGAGTTAAGGACTCCAATAAGGGACTCCATGCCATCGACGCTAATTCCTTCGGCAAGTTTGTGGCAGATCTCAGAAAGTGTTGGGAACTCAGCGGCAAGATATCGGGCTCGGTCTTTCACGGCGTCTGTCAAGAGAAGTTCACGGCATGGGAATACGGTTAGTTCACCAACAACAGGTTGAAAGGTTCTCTGATCAGCCACTGTGAAATATGCCAGCTCTTCAATATCGTCGCCGAAATAATCGACGCGTATTGGATGCTCTAAATCTGGTGGGAAGAGATCGATAATTCCGCCGCGAACCGCAAAGTCACCGCGACGTTCTACAAGATCGGTTCTCGTATACCCAAGAAAAGAGAGCGATGCGATCAGCGCAGACATCGAAACTGTCTTATTAATTTCTAGCACTGGTAATTGGGCGTCGAGGAGATCGGCGATGATGGGTTGAATCAAACCCCGAATTGATGTGACCAAGACTCGCGGCGGTTGATTCGATGCAAGCAAGTGCAGAGTCTTAAAACGCGTCGCAACGGTGTCACTCTTTGGACTCAAGCGTTCATGTGGAAGCGTCTCCCATGGCGGAAAGACGACAACTGAACCAGCCCCAAGATAGCTATTGAGTTCTTCAGTGAGTTCATCGGCCCTCCGAGAGGAGGCTGTAACGAGAACCAGAGGACGTTCCTGTGAGGCGATCGCAGCAAAGAGGCCCTGTGTAGATGGCAGAGTGACAGCAGCGCCTTGGGAAAGCTTTGCAGGGAGTTCAATATGCGAGAAGGCTTGTAACAATGACATTAATTCTTCGCCTCCCTTTCAACTCCCGCTCGCGAAATTACGCGTGGAAATGCACCTATGCCCCCGCAATCCGAAGAGAGGGGGGTTAGAGGGCTCATTAAACCTGTAATGATTAGCCAGTGGCAACTGATGATCTAGAACTGCGCAGCGATGTACGCCGACTTGGAGACCTTTTAGGTCAGAGCCTGGTCCGCCAAGAGAGCCCTGAACTCCTCGCACTTGTTGAGCGAGTCCGAAAAGCTGTGCGTGAAGGTAAAGGCGCCGAATCTCTCCAAGATCTCACCAACACAGAAGAGATCCAACTTGTACGCGCGTTCAGCACCTACTTCCATCTCGCAAATGTTGCGGAGCAAGTTCATCGCGCAAAAGAGCTCGCAGCAGAACGTGCTGAAGGTGGATCATGGCTATCACGTGCCGTCGATCGCATTATTGATGTGCAGAGCCAGACAAAAGAATTTACATTTGAAGATGTACAGGGCTGGATTAACGAGTTCTCGGTTCGCCCGGTCTTCACCGCTCACCCTACAGAGGCATCACGTCGTTCGGTATTGAGCAAACTTGGAACGATCGCTGATCTACTAGAGACTCCTGCAACTGCAACTCGTGACCGTCGTCTCGCTGAAACTGTCGACCTTCTCTGGCAGACCGATGAACTTCGCCTCGGCCGCCCTGAGCCACTCGATGAAGCAACAAATGCTCTCTACTACCTTGATGATCTCTTCACTCATACTGTTCCGGAAGTTCTCGATGATTTCGCACATGAACTCGAGCGCATCAATGTTGTCGTAGATCCAACATCGCGACCTTTGAGCTTTGGTACCTGGATTGGTGGCGATCGTGATGGAAATCCTCACATCACCCCGCAGGTAACAAAAGATGCGATCCTCCTTCAGACCGGACACTTCATCCGCACGATGCTTGGCTCGCTAGATCAACTGCGTCAGGCGCTCTCTGTATCTAGCCGTATCGCTGGCGCTAGCGATGAACTGAAAGCCTCAGTTGTTAAAGATCTCGAGGTGCTCCCAGAGATTGAGGATCGTTTCCGCCGTCAGAATGTCGAAGAGCCTTACCGTCTCAAGGCAACAGCAATCCGCCATCGCTTAATTCTTACCCAACGCCGCCATGCAGCAGGGGCAGATCACGTTGCTGGCCGCGATTATGAGAGCACGGCAGAGCTCATCGCTGATCTGATGTTGATGCGTACTTCCCTACTAGCCCATCGCGGCGAGTTGATTGCTCATGGCTTGTTAGAGCGCATTATCCGTACCGTTTCTAGCTTTGGTATCACTCACGCAACGATGGATGTTCGTGAGCATTCTGATGCTCATCACAATGCTATGGCCCAACTCTTTGGCGCAGTTTACGAAGACCGTACTTCGCTGATCGCCGCGCAATTAAAGGACCCATCACGCCCATCGATCGATGGTCTTGATGAATTAGGTCGAAAAACTGTTGATGTCTTTATTGCAATCCGCGAACTCATTGAGAAGTTTGGACCTGAGGTTATCGAGACCTACATCATCTCAATGACGAAGGGCCATGAAGATGTGCTCGCTCCTGTTATTCTCGCTGATATTGCTGGACTCGTTTCATTAAAGGGTGAGAAGTTCGCAAAGGTCGGCTTTGCGCCACTTCTTGAAACAGTTGCAGAACTTCGTGCCGCAGATTCAATTCTCGATGCACTTCTCTCAACTCCTGAGTATCGCGAGCTGGTAAGACTGCGCGGCGATATCCAAGAGGTCATGCTCGGCTATTCAGATTCCAATAAAGATGCTGGTATCGCAACATCGCAATGGGAGATCCATAAGGCCCAACGCAAACTTCGCGATATCGCTCTCAAACACGGCGTCACACTCCGCCTCTTCCATGGTCGCGGTGGTTCTGTTGGTCGCGGTGGTGGTCCGACCTACGATGCGCTCATCGCGCTCCCATGGGGATCGATCGATGGCCAGATCAAGATGACAGAGCAGGGCGAAGTCATCTCAGATAAATATTCACTCCCAGCACTGGCTCGCGAGAACGTTGAACTTTCAGTCGCTGCAGCACTTGAAGCAACCGTTCTTAACCGAGCACCACGCCAATCCCCTGAAGATTTAGCAAAGTGGAATCAATCGATGGACCTCATCAGCGATAGCGCCTTCAAGCGTTACCGCTCGCTCGTTGATCATCCTGATCTACCTGCATATTTCTATGCCTCAACTCCCGTGGAACAACTTGGCGATCTCTTCTTAGGTTCACGTCCATCACGCCGTCCGGATGCATCTGGCGGACTCGGAAGCTTGCGCGCTATTCCATGGGTATTCGGCTGGACTCAATCTCGTCAGATCGTTCCTGGTTGGTTCGGAGTTGGCTCAGGTCTCAAGGCTGCTCGCGAAGCGGGCCAAGAATCAACGATGCAACAGATGCTCAAAGATTGGCACTTCTTCAGCACCTTTATCTCGAACGTCGAGATGACTATTGCAAAGACAGATCTCGAGATGTCACAGCGCTATGTCGATACGTTGGTCGACCCAAGCCTGCGCCACTTCTTAGAACTGATCAAAGAAGAGTTCGCGCTCACTAAGGCAGAGATCCTGCTTCTTACAAAGAAGTCTGAACTCCTCGGAGATCAACCACGCCTTGCCCGTACATTAGGTATTCGCGATCAATATCTCGCACCGTTGCATCTCTTGCAGATTCACTTGCTTGAGCAGGTTCGTGAGAATCCAGATATCGATCCAACAATCCGCCGTGCACTCTTGCTCACCATCAACGGTGTGGCTGCCGGCCTTCGCAATACTGGCTGATTACTCACTGTAATTAAAAAGCCCCTGGGATTTCTCCTAGGGGCTTTTCGGCGTTTTGACGTAGTGAAAATATATCACGTCATCCACATTCCAAACCTTTACACAATATTCAAACTATAACTAAAAAATAACTTCACCAAGGAATATTTTTCCGACATGCGGCAGTAGCTCAGCGGATAGAGCGGCGTTTTGACGGAAATGCAGGTGGTGAGTTCGACTCTCACTTGTCGCATGTAAACACGAAACTTCCCTCGCCTCGTCAGCGAGGGAAGTTTCCATTTCCTACCGCTTGATAGCCTTTTGAATCTCCGTAGAGATCGCCTTTCCAATAATTGGACACGCGTCTGCCCACGAAATTCCAAATTCACTCTGGAATGCTTGTGCGAAACTCTGGCCAGCCCCTACATCTTTATAGAGTTTCATAATTGAGTCAGGGCCATTGATATCAACCAATATTTCGGTCGCCATCATGCCGATAGCGTAAGTATCCCAACGGTCATACTTTCCCCAGTATGCCCAGTTATCTTGATTTGGAATGAATAGTGGATTTGGATTCAAGTAAGTGGTGACCCATTCAGGTGTATACATTGAAGACTGGGAGTATTGACCTTCAAGGTCCGAGTTTCTAAACGTTAGGAATTGATCAAGGTTCCCATTGAAACGAGCTGCAGTTGCCGACCATTCAGCGCTTCCTTCTAGAAACCATTGAGGAAGGTCTCCGTAGCATCCTCCTTGACATGGTGCATTGATCATCTGAACCGTATGCGTATATTCATGCGCAGCAACTTGCCCATTACTTGCCCGAGTTCCACCATCAACAATCGGCTGGCCGATATAGGACCCGCCCTGGCCAAGTAAAATTACGCCATCACCGTTTTGGTTGATTCCCGCATTACCACCGTCGCAACCGTTAGGTCCTGAGCATTGATTTTGAGCTCCTGAAGGCTGATAATTATTTGGATGGAGTAAGTCATATTGCTGCTGGGCCCAAGCAATATCAGATTTTCCAAACTTGATGATGGTCAGGTTCTTCACTTGGGCGATATTTGAATACAGTTTCGATAGTAGCGTGAGAGAATCGAGAGTATTTGGATCATCCATTACCGTATTGGGACCGACCAAAATTTTTACATTTCCAAGGCTTGAGGAGGAATTCTTTATCTGAATTCCAGCTTTGAGCCAAGCTCCTTGAATTATGCCAGTTACATGATCTTGTAAATCTTGAAATGAGGTTGGAGCAACAGGTGCGGTTACTGTCGATGATGTTGCTGCTGGGGTCGGCACCGCTGTAGTTGTCGGTGTCTTGCTCCAAATCAACTTCTTTCCTGATTTTAGGCACACTAAGTTCATGCCCGCAGATGTGATCTTTTGATTCACCTTAGTACAGGCAGTTCCTGGTTTGATAGGAGATGCAACTGAAACATCGGTCATTAATAATCCGATACTTAGGGCAGTGAGAAGGGTTTTGGAAATTTTCATGACGAGAATTTTATTTACTTATTGAATTTTTAAAAGCACCTAGGAAAAAATGATCAATCAATTTTGCGAATAGCTACTTATTAAACTCCTGCTGCGCGAAGTCGAGACCCTTTTCGATCAACCGCTCTGCAGCTAACGCTCCCCTGGTGATGAAGTCAGGGAGCTCTTTCTTCTCAGGTTGAGAGAATGGCTTCAAGACGTAATCTGCTGGATCTTGCGGGCCTTGGGGGCGACCAACGCCCATACGAAGGCGGTAATAATCCGGCCCAGAGAAATGCTTTGTAATATCTTTTAAGCCGTTATGGCCGTTATCGCCACCAGCGATCTTCAAACGAATAGTGTTGAAAGTAATATCTAACTCATCATGGACAACGATGATATTTTCGCCTTTGACCTTATAGAAGTCAGCGAGTGCCTTGAGTGGCCCACCAGATTCATTCATATATAACTTTGATTTGGCGAGTGTTACTGCAACTCCTGCGACCCTGATATCTGCGATCTCGCAACGGGATTTATGTGAAGAGAACTTTGAATTGCTGCCCAGGTAATCAATCACCATATGGCCGATGTTGTGGCGGGTGCTTGCATACTGATCGCCGGGATTTCCTAACCCGAAAATGATCCAGCGATCAGACATGCGAAGCGACGTTACTTAATTATTCAGCTTTTGGAGCTTCAGCAGCAGGGGCAGCTGGAGCAGCCTCTGCAACTGGCTCAGCAGCGCTTGAACGCTCTGAGAGGTGAACAACAACGAGTGCCGCATCTGAAACAAGAGTTGTTCCAGCAGGGAGCACTACATCTGCAGCGGTCTTGCTTGTTCCTGCTGGCATGCCAGTGAGATCAAGAACCAAGAATGCTGGAATAGAAGTTGCTTCTGCTTCGATTTCGATGGTGTTATTTACATGCTCAAGGATTCCATCCTTGTCATATGCACCTTCGGTATGTACTGGAACTTCAACCTTAACTTTTTCACCCTTGCGGACAACGAGAAGATCGATGTGCTCGAAGATTCCGGTGAGTGGGTTCTTTGAAACAGACTTTGGAAGAACGAGTTCGCTCTTGCCATCGAATGAGACGTTGAGGAGAACGTTTGATGCCTTGAGAGCATTTCCGAGCTCACGAGCTGGGAGTGATACGTGCTGTGGCTCTGCATTGTGGCCATAGATCACTGCTGGGACTAGACCAGCGACGCGGTCGCGGCGTGAAGCACCCTTACCGAAGTTGGTGCGCTTGCTGCCTTGGATTGAAATTTCTGCCACTTGAGTTGCTCCTTCGTAACGTTTGAAAATGCACGCCTCAGGAGAGCAACCCGTCGATTACGGATAATTACTATCCCTCGCCGTGACGAGCCTGAAGAGTAGCCCAGAGCGCGGGGAAAGCCAAAATCGCCCCTTTTCTCAGGGGAAGGTTCCTGTGAAGCGGCTTAGCTGTGGCCGTCGAAGAGGCTTGTGACTGAGCCATCCTCAAAGACCTCACGGATCGCACGGCCCAAGAGCGGTGCAATGGAGAGGACTGTAAGGCGATCAAAGCGAGACTCTTCTGGAATTGGCAGAGTATTAGTAACGACAACTTCGCTGACACGGCTCGCCTTGAGGCGCTCAACTGCCGGACCGGAGAGAACTGCGTGGGTTGCAGCAACGATAACTTCAGCGGCACCTTCATCGAAGAGTGCATCAACTGCCTTGCAGATTGTTCCAGCGGTATCAATCATGTCATCGATAACGATGCAGGTCTGGCCCTTCACATCACCAACGACCTTGCCGACCTTTGCCTCATTTGGAATCCGTGGATCACGCATCTTGTGGATGAATGCGATTGGGCAACCACCGAGCATGTCCGACCAACGTTCAGCAACGCGAACGCGACCGGAGTCTGGTGAAACGATAGTGAGTTTGCTGCGATCAACTTTGCGGCCGACGTAATCGGTGAGAAGTGGAAGCGCGAAGAGATGATCGACGGGTCCATCGAAGAAGCCTTGGATCTGTGATGTGTGAAGATCGACGACCATCAAACGATCGGCGCCCGCTGTCTTGAAGAGATCAGCCATCAAACGTGCAGAGATTGGCTCACGACCGCGATGCTTCTTATCTTGACGAGCATATCCATAGAACGGTGCAACCACGGTGATTCGCTTTGCAGATGCACGCTTGAGTGCATCGACCATGATCAACTGCTCCATGATCTGCTTGTTCACTGGTGCAGCATGAGATTGAATAACGAAAGCATCTGAACCGCGAACGCTCTCTTCGAAGCGAACGAAGATTTCGCCATTTGCAAAGTCGTATGCAGAAGTGGGAGTGATAGGAATACCGAGTTCGGTGGCGACCTCGTCAGCGAGCTCTGGATAGCCGCGTCCGGTAAAGATACGGAGGCGCTTCTCAGATGTGAGACGAAGTTCGCTCATTCTTATTCCCTTTCGGTTGCGCCTGCGCGCTTAGCGGCTTCGGCAGAGGAACTGCCTGCTCTCTTGCGTAGTACCCACCCTAAGACATTGCGCTGCTTTGCACGAGCAACGCCGATCGATCCGGCCGGAACATCTTCAGTAATAATCGATCCGGCGGCGGTATAGGCGCCATCGCCGATAGTTACTGGGGCCACGAGCATGGTGTCGCTACCGATTCGGACCTCATTGCCAACAGTCGTCTGATGCTTCTCAACCCCGTCGTAGTTGACGAAGATCGTGGCCGCACCGATATTGGTACCTGATCCGATAGTGGCATCACCGACATATGAGAGATGTGGAACCTTCGAGCCCTCACCGATAGTCGAATTCTTGATCTCAACATAGGCGCCAGCTTTAGCCTTTGCGGCAAGTTTCGTCCCAGGGCGTAAGAATGAATATGGCCCAACGTTTGCTTCCGCACCGATCTCGGAATCCGAACAGGTCGATTCAATGACCTTCGCTCCGGCCTTCACAATCACATTATTGAGTGTGGTGCGTGGTCCAATAACGGCGCCACTTTCAATCGATGTTGACCCAGTAATAACTGACCCCGGGTAAATCGTGACATCGTTGGCAATCGTCGCATCGACATCAATCCAGGTAGTTGTTGGGTCAATAATGGTGACACCAGATTTCATGATGCGGTCATTAATAATGTCACGCATAATCATGGTGCACTCAGCTAATTGCGAGCGATCGTTGATTCCAAGAATCTCGTTGTAATCATTAGTTCTGACAGCGAGCGCAACCTTGCCCGTCTCTTTGATCAGTGCAATTACATCAGTGAGATAAAGCTCGCCTTGTGAATTATCTTTTGAGAGTTTGGCACAGGCTTCGCGAAGCGCGCTGTTATCAAAGAGGTAGACGCCAGCATTAATTTCCGAGATTGCCTTCTCATCATCAGTTGCATCGCGCTCTTCGACAATGCGCGAGATCGCTCCTTCATCATCGCGAACGATGCGGCCATACCCAAAGGGATCTGGGAGTTCTGCCGTTAAGACAGAGGCGCTGCTGTTATTTGCGTAGTGAATGGCAACAAATTCTTTGAGAGTCTGCGCTGAAAGTAATGGGGTATCTCCGGCAAGAATGAGAACTGAACCTGTAGTTGCAGCTCCAGCGAGAGCGAGTTGAACGGCATGGCCGGTTCCATTGCGCTCCGCCTGATAGACCGAAGTGGCTGTTGGGGCGATCTGTGTGAGGTGCTCTTGGACCGCTTCTTTGTGGGCGCCAATGACAACGCGAAGTTCCTTCGCCTGAAGTGGCTTTACTGCTTCGAGGACGTGACCGAGAATGGTGCGGCCAGCAATCGGGTGAAGAACCTTCGAGATTGAGGACTTCATGCGCGTGCCTTCACCAGCGGCGAGGACGATCACAACATCTGGGTTGTTCACGTTCCTCCCATCAATGCTGAAGAGTCTGAAATGCGGCCTTCTGGGGTGAGTCTATTTACTGCGGATTGGCTCCGCCACCAGGTATCGATCCTGGACCCTGGGCTTCAAAGGCCCATGTGCTAGCCACTACACAATGGCGG
>Ga0214164_1000720_pt1 | contig 20813 bp, 17 predicted proteins | sample TroBogepilimnion_13_FD_153003 | JGI IMG/M metagenome (GOLD analysis project Ga0214164, IMG submission 153003) | Freshwater microbial communities from Trout Bog Lake, WI - Practice 03JUN2009 epilimnion v4 | ecosystem: Environmental > Aquatic > Freshwater > Lake > Epilimnion/Euphotic zone ...
AACGACGACAATGGTATGATAGCTTATTCAGTTTTATTGAAAACACCAAACTGCCATTAAGTCTTACCGGATAGGTCTACTGCAAAATCTGGGTTAAACAAAGAACTATGACTGGTATAAACTATGTAACTAACGACAAGGGTGAAAAGACATCTTTTTAATTGAACTTGCACAATTACACCAAACCCAAACCACGGAAAGTGATTTACAGGAATTTTTGGAAGACCTCGTTGGCACAATAGCTGGATTAAGTTTAGGACAAAAGGGCCGCCCATATTCAGAAGTTCGCAATGAAATTCTAAATGGATAAAATGGACTTTGATTAAAACCCCATATTAATGTTTCAGCTTCTTAGGATCTTGCCGATCATCCCAGAATGACAACAAAACTATTTCTTTTTTCCGGGGTTTAATATGGTAAACAAGAGAAACCCTTTTATGAACTAATGTCTTGTGAATTTTATATCGCTTGTTGTGTATCTTGCGGATAGCGTACTCAATAAATTCAGTTTGTTGTGTACACGCTCCACGAAATTAATTATTTCCCTTTCAGTCCATTCCCTTTCCAGATAATCAATAATAGACAAACAGGTGAATCTGGCTTCGGCTGACCATGTTATTTCGTAAGCCATTTGCTGTAGAATTTTACCATTTCAGCATGGGGTATAGTCTTGCCTTCCTCCATATCTTTCAGGCCACGTTCTATAGAAGCCTTTTGCCCATCACTGATCTCACCCCACCAATCGCCCGACTGGTCTTCTTCAGCCATAGCATGTACAGCTCTTATCATTCTGTCATCAGCATGGCTTATATATTCCCTAACTTCTTTTCTTATTGTTTTTATATCCTGTGCCTCCATAAACAGAACCCTTAGTGCAATACGAATTTACAAAATAATCTTCAATCCAAATTCCAAAGTTGTCCTCCTGAGCCTGTTGAAGTGCCATTACTAATTCAGACTCCTGAAATCCACCGGTACCAACTTACTTACTCCAGGCTCCTGCATTGTTACACCATATATCACATCTACCGATGCCATGGTTTGCTTGTTGTGGGTTACAATAATGAACTGAGAGTTATCGGAAAACTTACGGATCATCTGCGTAAACTTGCCCACATTGGCATCATCCAGTGGTGCATCCACCTCATCAAGTATGCAGAACGGGGCGGGCTTGATGAGGTATATCGCAAACAGGAACGCCGTAGAAGTCAGTGTCTTCTCCCCGCCCGATAACTGTGTCAGTGTGCTTGGCTTCTTACCTTTTGGCTGAGCATAAATTTCTATATTGCTGTCGGCCATATTATCGGGATCTGTGAGCCGCAGATCGCAATTATCTTCTTCAGTAAACAGTGCTTTAAACACAGTTACAAAATTCGAGCGCACCATATTGAAGGTATCGCTGAATTTCTGGTTCGCGGTCTGTTCCACTTCATCAATTGTTGATAATAATGATTCCTTGGCATTTACCAGGTCATCCCTCTGCTCCACAATAAAGTCATTCCTCACCTTCATTTCCGTATAAGCTTCAATGGCTGTGGGGTTTATTTCGCCCATATTTTCCAGGCGCTTCTTCATTTTATCTGCGCTGGCTGTCAGCTCTTCTATACTTTCTTTTCCGGTGCGTGGCTGGTCCAGTATCTCATCCAGCACTACTTTAAATTCTATGGCCAGGCGCTCACTCATACCAGCCACCTGCACCTTCATTGTGCTTAATTTTTCCTTTATACCATTCAGCAACGCCTCAGCCTGCTCCTTTTCCCTGCGCTTCTGGTTCAGCTGTCCTTCCTGTGCTGTAATGCCATTACGCATTTCGTAGTAGGCCCTGTCTTTCTCATTCAGTATTCGCTCATCACTTTCCTTCCTGCTTAGTAGTTCATACAGTTCGTTGTCGCCTTTGTGCAGCAGTTTTTCTGTATCAGCCAGCTGGGTATTTATCTGTTGCAGTTGTTCGCTGTTGCTGGCTATCTGGCGCTTCAGGTCATTAAACTGGTTATTCCTGAATTGCAATTCCTGCTTCAGATTATCCAGCTTACTCTGCTGCCTGGTATAGGCTATATTCTGACTGTTGTATAAGTGTGTTATCTCATTAAAAGCTTGCTCCACACCTTTAAATTCGTCATCAGCACTCTGTATATTTTGCAGGTGGGTCTTCAGCTGATCTGTAATTTTTTCCAGTTCGGCCCTGGTATCACTAATATTCTCCCTGTTCTGTTCCAGCTGATCCTGCAAATCCAGCAGCCTTTTGTCGGCTGTTGCATTCAGGTGTTCAAAATTTTCCACACGGTTGCCAAGGTTCACACTATGATTCTGGAGTCTGTTTATTTCCTGGCGTGCCTGCTCTATTGCTTTATCGCTTAGTTCGTTATTGAAGCCGGTAATTCTTGTTTGTGTATCGGCAACATTTTTTTTCAGTTCAGCAGTAGTTGTTGTCAGATCCTGTATCTCTTTTGCGAGCCGCTCCAGGTTTTTGGCACGACCAATTTTATTCCCTTCAAACAGCCCTACTGATCCGCCACCCAGGGTATACTTGCCGCGTATCATCTTGCCGCTTTTTGCCACCAGCACATTGCCGTTTGTCAGGGCTATCTCAGCAATATCAGCGCCATCATTGGTTATATACACATGGCCCAGCAATCTCTTGGCCAGTTCGGCATATTGTTCATCTACAGTTACTACGCTGAGCGCGGGCACTGAATTTTCCGGTGTTTCAGTAACATTTCCCACCGATGCCCCCAGGTGGTCCAGCACAAAAAAGTTGGCCTTGCCTTTCTTATTTCTGTCCAGCAAACCCACGGCCTTGGCCGCTTCATCAGTATTGGCAACAATATAGTAGTTCAGGTAACTGTCCAGCACATTCTCCAGCGCCGTCCGGTATTCATTCTGTACCACAAATACATCACTCAGCAGCGGCGCGCTGTTGTCCCATTCCTTATTTTTCTTCAAAAATTTAATGCTGTCCGGATATCCCTCCAGGCTATCCACCAGCGATTTCAGCAGGTCATGCTCATTTCTTCTTGCGTCCAGTTTCCTGTTTTCCTCCACCAGCTTAGCCCTCAGACTTTCCATCTGTTCCTGGCTTTCCAGTATCTTCTGCTTAACCTCTTCGTGCTTTGTTATCAGGTCCTGCAGCTCTTCTCGTTTATCTTCCAGTTTTTCTTCTGTTTCTTTTCTTTCCCTGCCCAGTACGTCCACCTGCCCGGTGCGCTGGTTTTTTTCTTCCTGCACCTGCATCAGGCTGCGTTGCAGGTTCATCACCGATGTATCGGCAATGGCCACCTTCTTTTCGGCATCAAACTGGCTGCGCTGCCCTACCTGGTAATCGGCACGGAGTTTTTCCAGCACCTGTTTTTTCTCATCAAATGCTTTGCGTTTTTCATCCACACTCCTGCGTAAAGCTTCCAGCTCCTCTCTTATTTTTTCCAGTCCTGTGGTTTCTTCAGCAATCTGCTTTTCTGAGAAAGCTATTGACTCCTCCAGTTGCTGGCTCTGCCCGCCGGCTCCAGACAGAAAGTCTCTCAGGTTTTTTTCCCTTTCTTTGAGGTGTTCCAGCTTCTGGGCTGCAAGTTTTTTATCACTTTCCAGCTGCCGCAGCTTGTTCACCATTTCATTAAACTGTTTCTGCAATCTGCTCAGTTCCTTTTCTTTGTCTATCAGCTTCACCTTCTGCTGTTCCACACTCGCCTCCTCGGTAGCCACTATAGCCTCCAGTTGCGCTCTGCGGTCAGTCTCAGTATCATGCTGCTCATTCAGTGTTTTATATTGTTCATTAAAGTGCTCCAGGCTGGCCTTGGCAAGCTCCACACTTACTTCTTTATATTCACCCTTTATTGAGAAGTAGCGCTCCGCCTTCTTGGCCTGGCTTTCCAGTGTGCGCAGGTTATTACCTATTTCAAACAGCAGGTCTTCTATTCGTGCTATATCCAGCTCTGTTGCTTCCAGCTTCTGTTTTGCTTCCTTCTTGCGTGTTTTATAAATGCTGATACCTGCCGCCTGCTCCAGCATCCTGCGCCGCGCACCTTCCTTATCTTTAATGATATCATCCACCATTCCCAGCTCTATGATGGCATAGGAGTCATTGCTCACACCTGTATCCAGGAAGAGGTTATGAATATCCTTTAGCCGGCAGCTCACGTCATTGAGGCGGTATTCGCTCTCGCCGTTTTTATAAAATTTTCGGGTGATGGTAACTGTAGTAAACTCAGTAGGCAGCAGGTTACGCGTGTTCTCAAACGTCAGCGATACCTCAGCCATACCCGATGCCGACCGTGTCCTCGATCCATTGAAGATCAGGTCGTCCAGGTTATCGCTGCGCAGCGCCTTTATCTTATGCTCGCCTATCACCCATCGTATGGCATCTACAATGTTCGATTTGCCGCACCCGTTCGGGCCCACGATACCCGTTATCGGGTTATCCAATATTATATGGGTCTTATCTGCAAAAGATTTAAACCCTTTTATCTCCAACGACTTTAGCTTCAAAACACAAAATTTTAGGGGGAGAGCAAAGATAACAGATAATTGATGGGAATGAAATATTCACTAATTTACGATAGAGGGAAATTATTTCCTGTATTTTCCTTTTGGATTAAGTCTGGTATGGAAAATAGAAGATATGTAAATCGTTTTAGTATTTTCATTTATCAAATAGACCATTGTAAATGGGAAGCCTTCTATTATTGATTCCCGGAAACGCTTTTTTGAAAAATGAAGGGCGTACAGATTAGCTATGATTTTTTGTAATTGCTTCTCCGTTTCCAGCTCGAATCTTTCTCCTAAACCAGGTTGTTGTTCCTAATACCATTTAATGGATGCCACATTTCATCCTCAGCCTTTTCGTTAAAAATAAGCTGGTAACTCATTAAGCAGTTTTTGATTTCATTTCCTTTCGGGCTCTTTCTTTCACTTCTTCCCAGGTTCGCCCATTATCAGTGCCATCTTCGAGGGCTTTTACCCTGCTTTCCATTTCTGCCACAAATTCAGCATCATCCCATTTATTAAAGGCAACATCAGGGTTCATTCCATTTTCCATATATTGAAGAAGATCATCAATATCTTTGTTGTTAGCAATATCGATATATTGATGAAGTCGTTCGCATTTTGCTGCAATTAGCATGATCTGAGCCTTTATACAAAAAAAGCAATAAACAAATTAAGCCTGGAAAGTTAAATGAACAATTTATAAAATATTTTTACATGCATTAAAGTCCACATACTTTGTTACATAAGATCGGAGTAAATGGCCAATAATTTGCAAAGAAGTGCCAAATTTTATTTTTATATGTTCATAAATCAAAGAAGCTATTTCAGATATGAATCCAAAATAGCTTCTTTATAAATTAATTTTTTATGACACACCCAATTTGTGGGTTTCTTATTTAATGAACAGGAGGTTCTGGCGAATAACGCTCACCAGGCTGTAACATACCCGTAGGCTGCCCGTTACTCCATCTTGGTTTGTAGGTTTTCTGATAATCCTGACCATTCTGGTGCCGGTAGGCATTATCACCAAAATAGGTAAGTATAGTCTCCAGCTGGTTTACATCCAGGTAGCCGGCCTGAACAATTGGATTCTGGAAATTCTCCATCATAATTACAGCAGTAGGATACGACATAGATCCTTTCATAATTTCTACTGCAAATGTATTAGCCTTATATTGCGGATCAAAACGGTATTCCTTGCCCTGGAAATGAATTACATCCTGGCGCTCGGCATCCAGTTTTACAGCATAATAATTGGCATTCATGTATTTGATCAGCGCCGGATTCTGGAATGTAGTTGCATCCATCTTCTTGCACCAGCCACACCAGCCGGTATATATATCAAAATATACTTTCTTGGGGTTCTGTGCCATCTTGGCCTGCAGTTCATCTATAGATGTAATCCAATGTATCTCATTGGCTTCAGGCGCCGGTGCCGGATTTTTCTTCCAGGCTATAAAAGCGGGGCTTATCAGCAGCAAGGCAATCGCAGATATCAATACGCGTTTCATTCAATATAGTTTTGAGAATCAAATTTACAAATATTCCATGTAGTTTTGCTCAATCAGCCAAAAAAATTATGATAAAAATAGCAGTTGCGGTTTCTGGAGCGAGCGGATCAATATATGCAAAGGTTTTACTGGAACAGCTGCAGAGGCTTAAAGAACAGGTGGCTGAGGTAAGTCTGGTGTGGAGCGATAATGCATTTACTGTCTGGCAGCACGAGCTGGGCAATAAAGATTATGAGCAGTATCCGTTCAAGGTATGGAATAAGAACGATTTTATGGCTCCTTTTGCCTCAGGCAGTTCATCCTACAGCGCACTCATTATTTGCCCCTGCAGCATGGGCACACTGGGCCGTATAGCCGGTGGCATAAGTAATGACCTGGTAACCCGCGCTGCCGATGTAATGCTCAAAGAACGGCGCAAACTCATATGCGTGGTGCGCGAAACACCTTATAATCTTATTCACCTACGCAATATGACAACGATTACAGAAGCGGGTGGAATTATTTGCCCTGCCACACCTTCCTTTTACAGCAAGCCGTTAACGATAGATGATGTGGCTTATACCGTTATTCACCGGGTGTTGCAACTGGCTGGTCTGAATGCTGATGGATATAGGTGGGGGGAGTAGGTTAAGAGAACAAAAAAGATTAAATTTGAGATATGGAAACGTTTGAGGTGCAAATTGGAAATGAAATGAAAGAAACGGATAGAATTGTTTCAATTGAGGGAGGTTACCATATTTTTTCTAATAAGCTTTTTGACTTTGAACTATGGGGTAATACAAAGCTCGAGGCAGTAGAAGCTTTTGAGTACACATTTCAGGCAATCGATAAAATTTCTCATTAAAGACGATATTTATCTGACCCTATCTGCACAAAAACTGAAACAATCATAGCTTGCTTATATTTAAGCCTGCGGTTTTATTTTCCGCAATAACTTTACCCTTATTTCAAATTCAACACATGCAATACTCAAAATCAATAGAACGCCTGAGGAAAATAATGGACGAACTGCGCGAGCAGTGCCCATGGGACAGGAAACAAACCATTCACACCCTGCAGCCGCAAACCCTTGAAGAAGTATACGAACTTTCAGATACCATAACCAATGAAAACTGGCAGGGACTGAAAGAAGAACTTGGCGACCTGCTGTTGCACATAATATTTTACAGCAAGATAGGCGCCGAAAAAGAGCAGTTTACTTTCGATGATGTTATTGAAGGGGTATGCAATAAACTCATTAACCGGCATCCCCACATTTACAGCAATGTGAAAGTGGAGAATGATACTGAGGTAAAACAAAACTGGGAAAAGATAAAACAAAAAGAAGGCAAGAAATCTATACTGAGCGGCGTGCCACCCGCTATGCCGGCACTCATCAAGGCTTTAAGGCTGCAGGAAAAAACAAAGCAGGTAGGCTTTGAATGGGAAAATACCAGCCAGGTAAGAGAAAAGGTAGAGGAAGAAATGCAGGAATTGTATGAAGCTGTGGAAGAAGGCAACCAGAAGGAAATAGAAGAAGAACTGGGTGATGTTCTTTTTGCTTTGATCAATTACGCCCGTTTTATAAAAGTGGATCCGGAACGGGCACTGGAGCTCACCAACAAAAAATTTATCCGCCGTTTTCAACTTATAGAAGATATGGCTGCCCAGCAGGGTAAGTCATTGCACGATATGACACTGGCTGAGATGGATGCATTATGGAATGAGGTAAAAAAATCGGAGCACAAAATATAAATGTTCAGGCGCTATCCATATTGGGGCTGGCTGTTGCTCAGCTTATTGCTGTGGAGCATAAATGGCTACCAGTATCATATGCACCGGCAGGCTATGCTGCCTGAGAAAATGGCTAAGGAGGTAAATAATGACTTCAGGCGCAGGCAAGAAGCTTTTGAAAAATTTACCGGTGATCGGGACCTCATCAGGCGCCTTTTTACAGATTCGCTTACCGAAAAAGAATTTAATCATCTCAACGCGCTTCCATTTTACATCTACGGCTACCAGCAGGATTCCCTGAAATACTGGAATACCAATATAGTAGTAGCCACACCCGCCGATTCAGCTTTGGATAAGCCGGTAATCCTCAGAAATGAAAAAGGTGTTTTCATACAACAGTGTTTTATTGCTCAGGCCGATGAACATAAAAAAGTGGTGATTCTCTTTCCGGTATTGATTACTTATCCGCTTGAGAATAATTACCTGCATTCCCATTTCCCGGCTTCCGCCAATATACCAGTAAATACTAAAATCCTGGCACAGGATCCCTCTGCTGCAGGAGCATACCCGGTAATGGTCAGAGGTAAATCACCTGTTTTTTTTCTCCTTTTTAATGAGCACGACCTTCAGAAATGGATACCTGATACCTTCTTTATCCTTATGCTTATAGCCGCCTTGCTGGCCAGTTTATCGTGGCTGCAGCTCATGACTATTTATATCACCCGGAAAACATCACCACTCGCCGGTTTTACAATAACGATGGCAACCTTAGGCATACTGTTGCTACTTTATTACAGTTGCAATAACCATCTCCCCTTCAATCTGGACAGCCTCACTTTTTTTGATTCAAAACTATACGGCACAAGTAAATTTCTCTCTTCATTCGGTGATTTGTGTATTCTCACTTTATGCTTTTTATGGATAGTGGTATTCATGCTCCGGCATACCCCCTACCGCACTTACTGCACAAATATAAAAGGCAGGTATCTGCGCCCTGCACTGGCACTGGTTCTTACTCTTGCCCTCATAGGCTATGTAGAGCGGTTTGTCTACATCATCCGTACCCTTGTTCGCGATTCCAACATTTCGTTTGATGTTAGTCATTTCTATGCCATCAATATTTATACCATTCTTGGCCTTTGCGTTATAGGCGGCATCACAGGTATATCCTGCATTGTAATTTTCCTGTTCAATCTGCAGCTCGGCAGCCTTATAACCAACAGGTGGCTCAAGTATCTCTTGGTTTTCTTAACTGGTTCGGCATTGCTGCTGATCATGTATTTCTACCATGATGCAGGCACTATTGAAAACCCTTTCGACTGGTTGTTTTACTGGGCATTATTTGGCTGGCTGTTGCTTTTTCTCATCCTGCTCGATGTGGGCCGTCTGGCGCTGGTATCCGATCTGTTTGAGCCGCACATGGTTTTCTGGGCCATCTTTATTTGTCTGTTCTGCACCTCCCTCATACAATATTTCAATCAGGCAAAGGAGCGCGAATCAAGGATTGCTTTTGTAAAAAACCGGCTGGTACCCCAACGTGATTTTGAGCTGGAACTATCTTTCGATTCTAAAGCAAAAAAAATAGAGCAGGATAAACAAATCAAAAGCTTCTTTTATAAACCAGGATCAGCGGCAAGGAAGCTGGTTGACCAGCATTTCAATATGCAATATCTTACGGGTACCAATAAATACCAGCAATCTGTTTATTTATTCGATAACGAAGGAAAGGACCTGTATAATAAAGATACAACAGGCTACCATAGTCTGCTCGATCTGAAAAACGAATCAGATCCTACTATTTCGCCTTACCTGTTTTATAAAGAGGCCATTCACGATCTGCATCAGTATATTTCAAGTATCACCCTCTACAATGATACTGTGAACAAGGTAATAGGTTATGTGCTGATAGACTTCGATCTCAAAAAACAGGTGTCAGGCACTGTATATCCGGAGTTGCTGCAGAGTGATGATAAAGTAACAACACACGATAATGAATATGCCGTTGCCGTTTATTTGAATGATAAACTCAACAGCCAGTCCAATGATTATGCGTTTGCGTCGAGCCTGCAAAACGACACCTTGAAAAAGGATGAATATGCTTATTATACCAAAAACAATATACTTGAACTTTACTATAAAATTGCTGATAAGCGCACCCTGGTTGTAGTTCATTATCACAGCTCACTTATAGAAATGATCACCCTGTTCTCTTATTTGTTTGTGATACAGGTAATGCTCGCATCGCTTATTTTACTGTATCAGTTATACCTGTCTGATTTTACCACCCGGATAGCTTCCAGAAAGGTGCTCCGGCTCACCTTGCGGCGGCGGGTGCATTTTTCTATGCTGGGTATAGTGTTACTTTCTTTTATCATTATAGGCTTTGTTACCATCCTGTTTTTTAAAAACCAGTACCAGCTATCCAACTCCGATAAACTGCAATCGGCCATGCAGGTGGCCAAACAGTCGGTAAGGGATAATCTTAAAACAGAACTAGGTAAGAACAACAGCAACCTGTTTGATTCCGTAACCCGTTCGTCCGGTTTTAAATCCATCATAACCAGTATTGCCAATGGCCAGAAAATTGATCTCAATATCTATAACCGGAAAGGGGTATTGATGAATACATCGGAAGATGATATTTATGAAAAAGGGCTGGTATCGCGCATTATGCGGCCCGATGCTTTTTATAAACTCAACGGCCTTGGAAAATCCATATTGATCCAGGATGAAACCGTGGCCGATCTGCAGTATTTATCGGCCTACCTGCCGCTGCGCGATGAGCAGGGTGTTACTGCCGGCTATATCAATGTGCCCTTTTTCTCATCAGAGAAAGACCTCAAATTCCAGATATCCAATATAGTAGTTACACTCATCAACCTGTATGCTTTTATCTTTCTTATATCCAGCCTTATTACCGTGCTCATAACCCGATGGATTACGAGTTCTTTCAGTGTTATCATCAGGCAGTTTGAAAAGCTTAACCTGCAGCGGAATGAGCGTATAACATGGCCCTACGATGATGAAATAGGCAAGCTTGTAAGCGAGTACAACAAAATGGTGAACAAGGTAGAAGAGAATGCGGCCCTGCTGGCCCAAAGCGAGCGGGAAAGCGCATGGCGAGAAATGGCCAGGCAGGTAGCGCATGAAATAAAAAATCCCCTTACTCCTATGAAGCTGAACATACAGTTTCTGCAGCAGGCCATGCGCAACGACCACCCCAACATAAAAGAACTCACTGAAAAACTTTCCGGATCCATAATTGAGCAAATTGATAACCTTTCTTACATAGCATCTGAATTCTCCAATTTTGCCAAAATGCCAGAGGCCCGCCCTGAGGTTCTTGATCTTGGAGAATTGCTTAACCTGGCCATGAAACTGTACCTCAATGACGCTCAGATTAATGCATCGGTGACCAGCTGCCATGATAAAATACAGGTATACTCCGACCGCAGCCAGCTGATGCGGGTATTCACCAACCTGCTCGAAAATGCAAAGCAGGCCATACCCGAAGGCAGGCAGGGAACCATTGATGTATCAGTAGTATCAGAAAACAACAATGCCATCATTGCAATAAAAGATAATGGTGCAGGGATCAATGAAGAAGCCATTGAAAAAATATTCCAGCCCTACTTCACCACCAAATCATCCGGCACCGGCCTCGGCCTTGCCATGACCAAAAAGATCATAGAATTCTGGAAAGGTCAGATATGGTTTGAGACTAAGGAAGATGTGGGGACTACTTTTTATATTAAGTTGCCCCTGCATAATTAGTAAATATTGTTTTGTAGATTTATATTCCCGATGAAACAACTGGCCGTAATAATATTGTAATGTCTGTTTACCATAACTGGTTATTGCCAGGCAGTAGCCATACAAGCTGAAAGAACGAAAATGCTGCTGGCATGTATGGATAACCCGATAACAATAGTTGTCGAAAATATACCTTGTAGCGACCTCGTGGTGTCATGCGATAATGGGAGGGTAGTTAAAGGAGAGAGTAGTTGCAGTTATTTTTTTATTGACCCTGAATTTGGGAATGCAATAATTACAGTAAAAAAGAAATCAAATAGCGGTTTAAAAACAATCGTTGAATCACGGTTCAGGGTAACGAGATTACCTCATTCTGTGTTTTTTAACGGTAGAACATGCGGAGGCACTTTTAGAAAAAAAGCTGTTTTGAGTTCATCTGGCATCCGTGTTGGCTTTGAATGTAGTGAGGGAGAACCACTTTTTTTGCTGCTCAGATTTACTGTTAAAGTTAAACGGAATCAGGAAGAAATTTTCAGAAGAACAATTGCTGGCAAATCTGATTTTGGTAGGTTTGATTCCACTACAAAGGCATTTTTATACAACCTTAAAAATAATGACTTCTTTCTATTCACTGACATGATCATCCAACAGGCTAATTGCACTGCAAGGGATTACGGTGATAACCTGGGTTTTAGAATCATAGAATCTGAAAATTTTCATATGGGTGAGGAATATGAAGAAATTGACCCCATAACCGGCGAAACTATAAAGAAACTGTATTGAAAAAAATAAGCATAATGTAAACTTAATTCGGTTTATAATCAAACCATTTCAAAAAACCATCATCCCACCTTCACCCCAGCCTTATTCGTATGCTCATTATACAGCATTTTTATCAGCCCGTCGGCAAGGCCAATTTTAGGCACATAAATCTCATCGGCCAGCGACCACCGCATAATGGCAATATAGATCTGCAGGGCGGGCACAATTACATCAGCCCGGTCGTCTCTGAACTGGTACAGGTGTTTGCGTTCTTCCAGCGGCGTATAGCTCAGCTCTTTATAATAATCCTTAAGCAGATCCAGCGAGAGGGGCCGGCCTTCTTTTCGCTTGGAGATAGAAAATATCTTGTTGATGTTGCCGCCTGTGCCTATGGCCTCCAGTGGCTGGTAATCTCGGGCATAGGTTTTTACAAACCATTTCATATGCTCCCACTGCTCATCGGTCACCTTGTTGTGCAGCAGGCGTATGGTACCTATATTAAACGATTCCTTAAAGATGGTATGGCCGTGCGAATACAAGGTTACTTCGGTGCTGCCGCCGCCTACGTCTATATAAAGGTAGGCGCGGTTATCGCTCAGGTTTTCAGCAATGTGGGTTTCATAAATTATATTGGCCTCTTCCTGCCCGCTGATGATACTGATCTTAAACCCGGTTTCGGCATAAATCTCTTCCAGTATTTTAGCCCCGTTGGTGGCATCACGCATAGCCGAGGTAGCGCAGGCTTTGTAAGCCTCCACTTTATAAATATTCATCAGCAGCTTGTAGGCTTTCAGTGTCTCAATAAGTTTAGCCTTTTTTACATCGCTGATAAAGCCGTTATCAAATACATCAAAACCAAGCCTCAGCGGTATACGCAGCAGGTTCTGCTTGGTATAATCCACTGTTCCGTCCTTATATACCGAGGCCTCGCTTATCAGAAGCCTGGCGGCATTCGACCCTATATCAATAGCAGCTAGTATCACTTATTATAGGTTTTATTGCGCAGGTATTCATAAATCGCCACCTGTGAGCGCAACTCAGGCCGATGTTCTTCTCTCGTCACATATTCATTCGTCTGATCATTATCCAAGATACGGCCTTTTACATTCTCCGCAAGCTGTATGTTGAGAATATCAATCAGTTCCTGCTTAATTTCTTTATTATAAATGGGGCAGGCGGCTTCTACACGGTGGTCCAGGTTGCGTACCATCCAGTCTGCCGATGATATGTATACCGCTGCGTCATTGCCGCTGCCAAAAACCATAACACGAGCATGTTCCAGGTAATCATCCAGAATACTTATGGCGTATATATGCTCCTTAAACGACTTTTCCTGAGTATACGCACAGCATATACCCCTTATCACCATTTTAATATCCACACCAGACCTTGCTGCTTCATATATTTTATCAATAAGCACAGTATCTACCAGGCTGTTGAGCTTAATAATTGCCGATGCGGGTTTCTTTTTCTTAGCTACCCTTATTTCTTTATTGAGCAGCAGCAGCATTGTGTTTCTCATATTGAGCGGAGACACAGGGAGTATCTTGCAATTGGCCAGGTTGGCGATTTTTTTCAACGGATTTTCCAGGTACTCAAATATTCTGTTTACATCTGCCAGTATATTCCTGTTGGTGGTCAGCAGGCAGTGGTCGCCATAGTAGCGGGCTGTATTTTCATTCAGGTTGCCGGTGCTTACAAAACCATACTGGGTAGTCTTGTTGAATTCCCGTTTTTTAATCACACAAATTTTAGCATGCACCTTCATATCATGTATACCCAGCACCACTTTTACACCCTCCTCTTCCAGTTGCTCTTTCCAGCGCATATTGGCCTCTTCATCAAACCTGGCCCTGAGTTCCAGCACAACGGTAACTTCCTTGCCATTTCTTACCGCATTGATGAGGGCGTTAACTATTTTAGAGTTCTTGGCCAGCCTGTAGCAGGTAATGCGGATACTCTGCACAAACGGATCAATCGCGGCCTCCCGCAGCAGGTCTATTATAGAATCGAAGGAATGATAGGGCAGGTGAAGCATTACGTCCTGCTTTTCAATAATGTCCATTATCCGGCAGGGCTGCTTCAGCAGCGGGTGTACAAAGGGCTGAGGCCTTGGATGAATATCAGTGAAGATAGATGCCGGAAAATCAATAAAATCCTTGAAATTATGTATTCGCCCGCCAGGTATCAGATTGTCCTTTTTAGTCAGTCCCAGCCTGCGGATCAGAAAATTCAGCAAGTGGGGGTCAATCTGGCGGTCATATACAAATCGTGTGGCGCGGCCTTTCTTGCGGTTTTTGAGGCCCTTTTCCAGTTGCGATATCAGGTTGGTATTTACGTCATTATCTATCTCCAGTTCCGCATCACGGGTTACCTTAATTATATACCCAAGAAACCTGTTGAATCCGAAAGGCGCAAACAATCCCTGAAGATTGAGCCTGATAATATCTTCCAGCAGTATCAGGTCAGTCTGGCCTTCTTCAGAGGGCAATATCACAAAACGGGGCAGTACTTTGGTTGGTATTTCAATCAATGCATACCGCTGAATCATCGATTCACTGGTTTTGCCCAAAACACAAGCCAGATATATGGACTTATCTCGAAGCAGCGGCATCTGCGGTATAGACTCAATCATCAGGGGAATGATCTGCGTCCTTATCTTTTCTTCAAACAGCTTTGTAACAAATGCCTTTTGCTGCTTAGAGAGTTGCTTTTCATTTTTAATAAAGATGTTTTTCCGTTCCAGTTCGGTTATTATCTCAGAATAGGTACTGTCGAAATCGGCCTGCTGGGTAATAACCGTTTGCTGAATTTTTTTCAGGATTTTATCGGGGTTGGCCTCCATGTGCATTTTGGCGGCCTTGCCCAGCAATACCATCTTATTGAGGGCAGCTACCCGCACCCGGAAAAACTCATCAAGATTGTTGGAGAAAATACCCAGAAAACGCAATCGGTCGTGAATGTGATTAGATTCATCTTTTGCCTCCTGCAATACCCTGGCATTAAAGGAAAGCCAGCTTATGTCGCGTACTATCGTCTGCTTATTTGATTTCAGCATGTTTCTTAGTCCTTAGTCGTAAGTAGATAGTCATAAGTTGGTTGCCTATCCGGGCTAAAATTAAGCTTAATTGTCGGGGACTTGAAAAGTTTACAATTTCTTAATACGGTCTATTATTGAACTGGTCGAATACCCCGCCACAAACGGAATGATCTCCACGCTCCCTCCGTAGCTCTGCACATATTCAGCGCCAACAATATTTTCTATGGTATAATCTCCGCCTTTTACCAGCACATCGGGTTTTATCAGTTTTATCAGTTCTTCAGGTGTATCTTCATCAAAAAGGCAAACAGCATCTACACAGAGTAATGAAGCAGCCTGGAAAGCACGGTCATTTTCATTGGTTATGGGGCGTTCAGGACCCTTCAGCCTTTGAACGGAACTATCCGTATTGAGACCCAGAATCAGAATATTGCCAAAATCTGCAGCCTTTGCCAGAAGATCGAGATGCCCGTGATGAAGGATATCAAAGCAACCATTGGTAAAAACCAGTTTTTTACCGGTAGCACGCCACACATGGCATTCCCGCTCCAGATCTTCCCTACTATAAATTTTTTGCTGTATCCAGTTCAGCTTTTGCATCTCTTTTGCGGTTATACGGATGAATGAATAAAAGAGAAATCACGCCCAGAACTATTATTATGGCGGTTTGTACAACCCATGCAATCCAGCCGAATGCCTGGGCCGGCACTTCACTTATCAGATAAACACCTAATATCTGAGCTACCAGGAAGGGGTAAAGACCAATACCACCTGGTGTAACTATCATACCCACACTGCCATAAACAAGTACCACAAGTGCAGCGAGAGGAGTTAGGTCATGAGTTGCATGAAGACATTTGAGCCCTATGTATATCTGCATCAGGTACATCAGCCAGATAAGAAAAGTATAGCCAATGAATTGCCATCTTTTTTTCATGTGCAGAATAGAAAGGATACCGCGGTTCATTTCTTTCATAAACCTGCCAAACTTGGTTTCCTGGCTTCTGCGGTAAATGATGATACTGCCCGCTATAAACAAAATAAGAAATAATGCAGCACCCAGCAGAAGAGGTTCATTTGATTTTATTTTCTGACCGAGCCTTAACATGCGGGCACCTATATAATCATCAATCCAGTTGAATTGAAGAATAAATGCAGATATGGCAATAATAATCAGGCACAAAATATCAAAAGCCCGCTCTGCCACAATGGTACCTATCATTTTATGAGCAGGCATTTTTTCATATTTGGCAAGCACAGTGCACTTAGCCACCTCACCCGCACGTGGCAACGCCAGATTGGTTATGTAGCCAATCATCACTGCCATCGCTGTATTCAGAATTGTTGGCCGCATATCCACTGTTTCGAGCAGATACCGCCAGCGCAAAGCACGGAAAAAATGGGAGAAAAAACCTGCAATGCAGATTGGTATCAGGTAAATGGCATTAATACTTCTTATGGCTGCAATCAATTCAGACTCCTGTTTATCAGTCAACTGGTGCAGCATATGATACACGATATAGATTCCCAACCCCAGAAATACCACATATTGTAATATCGTAATGAGGGTTTTCTTCATAATCGCTTAAATAAACTTAAGGAAGGCTATTACAAAGAATTGCCTTCATTGGGGAAAATAATAAAAGGTTTAAAATTTTTGGCTTCTTCAAAATCCATCATTGCGTAAGATACAATAATAACCAGGTCTCCAACATTAATTCTTTTTGCAGCGGGCCCATTCATGCATATCATACCCGACCCCCTGGTTCCTTTAATAATATAAGTGGTAAGGCGCTCGCCATTATTTATATCCAGCACCTGCACCTTCTCGTTTTCAATCAGGTTTGCGGCATCCATAAGATCTTCGTCGATAGTGATGCTGCCAATATAATGCAGATTTGCCTCGGTAATTTTTACCCGATGTATTTTGGATTTTAAAACTTCTATTTGCATAGCGGCGCAAAGGTAAGGGAATTACCCATTAACCCCTAAACAGGAAACACGAATTAAGCTAAGATTAATAACTGACACTATTAAATGATTTAGTCCCATTTGGCTACATAAAGATAATAGACTATGGAATAGGAATAGTTTACATTTGCAACTAAAACATTATAATGCAAGCCAACATTTATATCTATTTCAATGGCAATTGTGAAGAAGCCATGAATTATTACAAAGAAGCACTTGGCGCATCAATTGAAATGCTGGTGCGTTACAGCGATGCCCCGAAACCATCGGATGATGCTCAGAAAAACAAAATACTGCATGGTGTGCTGGATACTGGCGGTTCTAAAATTTATTGCTGCGACAGCTCAGTACATCACAGCGCAGTAACCGGTGATAACTTTTCTGTTTCCCTGAGATTTCACACACAGGATGAATGCAACAGAACATTTGAAAACCTGTGTGAAGGTGGTAAAATAATCATGCCGCTGCAGAATACATTCTGGGGCGCCTGGTTTGGGATGTGTGCTGATAAATATGACATTCACTGGATGTTTAACTGGGATAAACCCAAAGGATAATACCTGTTAATGATGTTCTGAAACTGCTGCCTCAATACCATATCGGGGTGGCTTTTTAATTTCTATTACAGTCTGTTATCTCTTTTCTTTCAGAGCCTCGAAGCAACAGAGGAAATTCAAGTAGCCAATTTATTTTGGAAATTTTTGCCGAACAAGATCATTGCCTGGCAATTATGTACTTCAAAGCCCCAGTCATTTGTATAACGAGCAAAGACCACCCTGCAGGGTGGTCTTTGCTCGTTATACTGGATTATTATTCTTTAATAACCTTGTAATTATTGTCATTTATCTTCAGATAATAAACGCCAACAGGCAAATCCTGCATATTAATAATAATCTTTTTGTCATTGTATGCTCTACTGAATACTTTCTGGCCAAGTGTATTTGTAATAACAATACTACTTATTGGTTCTGATGAAATTACCGTTATGCTGCTCTGAGTAGGGTTAGGAAATATATTAATCACAGACCCGGATGCAGGCATCCCCTTTACTTCTAAGATGCATTCGCTTACTATAAGTAATTTCTGTGCGGTATTTGTTCCGCATGTATTTGTTACTGAATAAACTACAGTGTCAATCCCTACAGTTACGCCATTGACTGTTCCGGAGGTGCCAATTGTTGCATTAACATTGGTTAAACTCCATGTGCCTGCTGATACTGTATCTATCATAGTTATTGGCGCTGAAAAACAAACCGTATCCGGCCCGGATATTACACCGGGATCAGGTAGGGCAATGATAGTTATTACCTTGCTCGAAACTGCGGTCCCGCAAACATTTGTATAAGAATATTTAAAGGTATCTGTTCCTGTTGTTACGCCTAGTACCACCCCTGAAGTTGATATAAAACCATCACCGTTTGTCGCAGTCCATAAACCTCCGCTTACCGAGTCGGTAAGGGTAATACTGCTGCCTGTACATACTGATGAAGCGCCTGTAACAGTACCCGCGTTTGGCAATGGGTTAACTGTGATTAAGAATGATGCTGCCGCACTGCCGCAAATGTTGGTAACCGTATATATTATGCTGTCTGTGCCCGCCGAAACACCTGATACCATTCCAGATGTACCCACCGTGGCAATGCCGGAAGTAACGCTGCTCCAGGTACCGCCAGATAATGTATCTGTCAGCGTAATTGCACTGTCGGCGCACATAGTGTGCAGGCCTGTTATTGCGCCAGCCACAGGCAAAGGATTTACAGTTATTGGCTGAACAGCGGCAACGCTGCCGCAAATGCCTGTAACCGTATAAATGATACTGTCTGTTCCGGCAGTTACGCCGGTTACAATGCCTGTGCTGCTGACCACCGTAGCGATGGTACTATTTGTTGATGACCATACGCCACCGGTAATGCCATCACTAAGTGTAATGGACGCCAGTTCGCAAACTGTTGATAAGCCGGATATGGTGCCTGCCGATGGTAATGGGTTTACGGTTATTGCAGTTAAAGCAGTTGCCGTTCCGCATGCTGTGGTAACAGTATAACTGATACCAGTTGTGCCTGCTGAAACACCGGTTACCACCCCGGTGCTGCTGCCAATGGTTGCAATTGAAGTGCCCGTTGAAGTCCAAACCCCTCCGGGGGCGCCATCTGCCAGAGTAATAGTGCTGCCCACGCATACCGAAGATGCCCCGCTTATTATGCCGGCCGAAGGAACGGTATTTACTGTAACAAGCTTAACAGAAGTGGATGTTCCGCAGGTATTGGTTATTGTATAGCTTATGGTTACCGTTCCCAAACTAACTCCCGTAACTATACCCGAACTGCTGCCAACTGTCGCAATCCCTGTACCTGAGGAATGCCATGTCCCTCCAGCCATTCCATCAGTCAATGTAATTGTACCGCCTATACACGTCGTGGATGGACCACTGATAGTACCGGTAGAAGGTATCGGAATAACAGTAACAGGCTGTGTTACATGACATGTGGTCGTAATCGTGTAGGGAAGGGAATAAGTAATGGTGGCCACACCTCCTGATATCCCCGTAACGATACCGGAAGATGAACCAACAGTTGCTACAGTCAGCGGAGAACTGCTCCATATTCCATAAGATGAGAATGAGAAATCACTAAGAGTTATTGTGGATCCTGCACACACTGATGTAGACCCAAATATTGGGTTTGGGGCAGGATATTCATATATTGTTTTAACGGTATAACCTGCTAATGTTGTGTAGGTAATATTTACGATACCATAGGAACTACTTACACCTGTAACTATTCCTGTTGAGGATCCAACTGTGGCGTAGGATGGATTTCCACTGCTCCAGGTTCCACCTGGAGTGGGGTCAGTCAAAGCAATTGTAGAACCGTAGCATACTCCTGACGGGCCGGAGATTGGAGCCACAGGCGTTACATATTTTATATGAAATCCATAATTGGGCACATCAAATCCGGCATCAGCACTATAAGCGTTCTCAGGTATCAATATCTCATGGGAACCGAAGGTATAGCCACCGCCAAGGGCATACCTGGTAATATTATTATTAATTAATCCAGTATTAAAAGATCCGGGATAGCCGGTTGAAGAATTGGAAGGAGTCTGGCCAAAGGGGACACCGGAAGAACTTGTAGGATTACCTGCATAGAGCATCAATGTATTAGCAACTGTAACTGAAGTATTTAACGGGTAACTTACACCACTTTTAAAGTAAACATAGGCAACCAGTTTTTCAGGATATTTACAATAAATACCGGCCCCAAGAGACAATTTCATAGAATCACTGGTAGTAAAAACACCTGTGGCAGAAGTAATATGTGGTGAACTATTGGTAAGCGGTATAGCAAACCGCATTTTTGAACCGGGTGATACCATTTTACAGGAATCCAGTATATCGTTTTTTAAAACGTTATTATCTACAATCGCCGTAGCATATCTGGGTGTGCCATCCGCAGGGAAACCTGTGTATGGGTCTGTGGTCCAACTATAATAACCTAAGTTGCTAGTCATTGAACGATTTTCTCAAAAGCATAAGCAATGACAAATAGGGCGACTTTTATATAATAACCGTTTGCTGTTACTGC
>Ga0214164_1000721_pt1 | contig 20807 bp, 21 predicted proteins | sample TroBogepilimnion_13_FD_153003 | JGI IMG/M metagenome (GOLD analysis project Ga0214164, IMG submission 153003) | Freshwater microbial communities from Trout Bog Lake, WI - Practice 03JUN2009 epilimnion v4 | ecosystem: Environmental > Aquatic > Freshwater > Lake > Epilimnion/Euphotic zone ...
TAATGCCTCTGTAAATTTGAAGAATTATACTGCGAGTTCCGCAGGAATTAACGGATATGGAGATGCTAAGTTTCATGAACTACTTGTAGTTCAGGTGAGCGTCGGTGAAGTGTCAACTAAACATGAAATTTGCGAATGTAGATTTCAGTAAGTTTTAGAGAACGGTTATGTTGTGAGAATTGCAGATTCTTTTAACTATAGTCAATTTAGAAATTGCGTGGCTAAATTTGTAAGACCGAATCATGTAACCACCAATAATCATTGGAGACATCAAAAGATAATTAGTAATTTGTTGGCCTGATGGATAGTTTGAGGAATGGAGGAAATTCTTCCATTCCTCAAACGTTAATGACAGAATTATCGTAGAATATATTGTTAAAACACTTGACAATCAAACAAAGCATGTGTAATAATTACAAACACCTATGGAACAAAAAAACCTAAGACCAAAAACATTCGAAGACTACATTGGACAAGCCGAAGTAAAGCAATATCTTACTATTAAAGTAAATGCTTTCAATAAAACAGGAAAAGCGCCTGGACACATGTTGCTTCTGGGTCCATCTGGAATTGGTAAAACAACTCTTGCGGCCATTCTTGCAAATGAAATGGGCGTAAATTATCACCAAATTTCCGCTACACGAGTGCGGAAATGGGATGACATTCTTTCAATCCTTAGTAAAATTAAAGAGAATGATATCTTCTTTATTGATGAAATTCATGCACTTAATTCTACGATGCAAGAAGAACTCTATGGAGTTATGGAAGACTTTAAATATACAATGTATTTTAAAGCGACAGACGAGCATGTTACATATGATATTCCAAGATTTACTCTAATTGGAGCGACAACACACGTAGGAGAGCTTAATGGCCCACTTATTAATCGCTTCCAATATAAACCAGAACTCGTACCATATACTGTAGATGATCTTACTATCATCTGTCAGACTGCGGCAAAACGCAATTATGATATGAATCTCTCGGATGAAATTGCTAAAAAGATTGCTCAACTTTCATTGAGAAATGCACGTCAATGTTATAGCCTACTTTTCAATTACATTGAGTATGTAGAAGGAACAGTGGATGGAGAACTTTACGAAGAGGATTTCAATACGGATTCTTTTAGTGAATTTCTTAAATTGATGCATATTGATCCGATGATTGGTTTGGATCGTTCTCAAAGAAAATATCTTGTATTGCTTTTGAGAGAAAAAACAGCAATTGGATTGAATACATTGGCAAATCTACTTAATGATCGTGAACAAAATATCACTTCGAAAGTAGAACCTTTTATAATGTCTGATGTTGAATTTGTAGCAGATATGGGATCACATACTGAGAACATCTATAGTCCTTTGGTGAAAATCACAAAGAAAGGACGTATGGCTACAAATACAGCGGATATTTATATGCAAATCTGTAAGAGACTTCAAAAAGATGGATACTTTGTTGGAGAAAATCTTACGTATTAAGGAAAATCAAATGGTACAACCAATGAAGAAAAATAATATAGTGACCAAAAAGAATGCGACGAAGTTGTTTCGTAAACGGCTTCGTCGCTGTGGAATGGCACTATTAGTTTGTGTGATAGCATTAATTGTATGGCATTTCTGTTTGCCTCATTTTTAAAGTATGGATAACGTAGAAGATGGACACGGTGGCTGTTGGGTGAAATGTCAATTGCCTGATTGCGGATTAGAAGTTGTTAGACCAGGAAAAGTACAATGTTGGTGTGATTCGCTTTGCGGCACATGCGGCAATGAGATTGTTTATCATGAACCCGTAAAACATTTTAGCATATCAGGATATTGGTGCGATGTTTGTCAAAAAGATTGGAGTGATAAATACTATGAAAAGTAAAATATTAATGGTTTTGGTGAGTTTGATATCTATTGCCATTATTGGAGGTTGTCATCACAGAAATGATGCAGAAGGAAAAAATTTTCATTTCACAGATGAATATTGGAGGAATAATCTTAAATATTATCTATTGAAGGATCAAGATGGTATTTGTTATGAGGAAGCAGATAGTTCACTTCCAATAATTGAACGCATACCTTGCCCAGAATGGAAATAATATATATTGAGAATTTTGTCGATTATCATATTGACGAAATTATCCAAGCAATAGTAGAATTAGGAGGCGCATGTATAGAATGATTATAATATGCAAAAGTTCAATTCTAATGATCTACTTGGATGGTTGGGGACATTTTTAGTTCTCCTATCTTATTTTCTTTTGAGCTTTGGAATAATTGATTCCACAAACTTTTCTTATCATTTGATAGTTTTTTTCGCATGTATGACACAAATCGCGTTCAGTTTACGTAGAAGAATATATCAGATGCTTGTATTGAATATTATTTTTATGATATTTTCAATATGTGCCATGATTAGAATCGTATTCTTTTAACCAAAATTAAATTATGAGTAACACAAAAACAACATTGGCATTATTGCCTGATCAGTCAACTATCTATTCTACAGATATTTTAGAAGCTGTCACTAGCAAAGGCGGATTAAAATTCTGGCAAGGACATGTTTCTACTGATGGCAAAGACTATTACACTTATACGACTTATTGTCAATCAACATGTAAAAATCCCCAAGAATCTTTAGAGAAGATTGATTACGATTGGTACAAGGCAGAGGGAAATTTAGTATCTAAAATTACTGTAAGTGCCCCAACGCTTATTGAAGGCAAAAATATCGGCAGAAGCAATGAAACAACACCTAAAGATCAAGCTGTTTTTGAAATTGACTCTACCTTTAAAAAGCAATTAGATAAAGGATATTACACACTCGGAAATTCAAGTGAGCGCGACAATAAATATGTGCTTCCTATGCTTGCATATTCGTTTGCAGATAAAGCGCATACTGTTACGTTCCCATTAACTCTACAGCCAAAATATGATGGTGTACGATGTTTGTCTGACGGTAAAGATATGTGGAGTCGTAAGGGTAAACAATTTGACCCCAAGATTGTATCACACCTTTGTTCAAATGGACAATCTGCACCAAAAACTAAACAACTTTCTCTTGAAGATTTACTTGATAATTTCAACGAAGGATCAAAAGATGTCCTATCTGGATTAAATAATATTGGATATATCACTGACGGAGAATTAATTCTGCCAGCACCTTACACATTGCAAGATACTTTATCTGCCGCGAAAAAATATTATCAAGATATGTCTCCTAAATTGTTGTATCGTATCTATGATATCGTTGCTCCTGACTTAGATTATCCTGCGCGTTACGAGATTGTTAAAAAGATAGTTGCCGCTTCAAATCACCCTCAAATTATTCTAGCTCCTGTATCTGTGGTTAATAATGAGGATGAAATGCACCCTGTTCATGAAGAATTTGTAAAAGAAGGATGGGAAGGCACAATGATTCGAGTGCATGGTCATGGATATAAAGCAGGACAAAGACATCAACAGCTATTAAAACTAAAAGATTTTCTTGAAGAAGAATTTAAAGTAGTAGGAGTTGTTGAAGGAAAGGGTAAATTTAAAGGTGCCGCAATTTTTGTTTGTGAAAATAAAAATGGCTTAACTTTTAATTGTACGCCTGTAGGAAGTATGGAACAGCGACAGAAATATTTTGAACACCCTGAGCAAGTGATCAATACGTGGTGGACAATCCGATTCCAAGCGTATACAAAAGACGATATACCTCAATTTGGACGAGCTATCAATGAAAGAGATAAGGATATTCAAGGCTAGGAGTTCTGCCGATTAAGACAGAAACTAAAATAAAAGGAGAAAAATAAAATGGATGATGCTGGAGTATGTATACTATTATTAATTCTATTCGTGTTATGTCCACCAGTGGGTATAATTGCGTTTCTATTTTTTGCGCTTAGTTAATACTGTATAACTATTCAACATGAGTAGTTATACCAAGGTATTAGTAACAGGTGGTGCAGGATTTATTGGCTCAAATTTAATCAAGCAGTTAAATGCCAATAATCCTGATTTGATTATAAAATCACTTGATAATTATTTTACTGGATCAAAAGATAACCATATAGAAAGTTCTAACATAGAATATTTATATGGATGCACAACTGAAATTTTAACAAATAAGAAGTTGATGTCTTTTGATCCAGATGTTGTTTTTCATTTAGGCGAATACTCGCGTATTGTTAAAAGTTTTGAAGATATAGATAAATGCTATAAATTCAATTCACAAGGTACATTTTCTGTTATTCAATATTGTCATCAGAAAAATGCCAAACTTATCTATGCCGCTTCATCTTCAAAATTCGGCAATGAAGGCAAAGATGAACATTTGTCCCCTTATGCATGGTTTAAAGCTAAGAACATTGAATTAATTAAAAACTATAGCTCTTGGTATGATTTAAATTATGCAATAACTTATTTTTATAATGTTTATGGTCCAGGCCAGATCATGAAGGGTGATTATGCCGCTGTAATTGGAATATTTCAACAACAAGTATTAGATCATAAAAAAATTACTGTTGTCAGTCCAGGTTTTCAGAAGCGCGATTTTACGCATGTTAATGATATTGTCAAAGGTGTAATAGCAGCATCAGAAAAAGGTCATGGAGACGGATATTTATTGGGAACAGGAAAAAATTACACTTTGTTAGAAATTGCCGAAGCATTCGACCATCCTTATGTGTTGATTCCAGAGCGCAAAGGTGAAAGATTCACGTCTCAAGCTTATCCCACAAAATCAGAACAAGAATTAAATTGGAAAGCGGAACATGATGTTATTGAATACATCAAAAATTGGAAGCAAATTATTGAGTAAATAGCCAATAATAGACTTAGTTAGAGGAATATATGCCAAAAGAACTTATATATAATCATGATGCTCGTAGTGCCTTAGTTAAAGGCGTAGATAAAGTTGCCAACGCGGTAAAAGTTACACTAGGCCCTAAGGGTCGTAATGTAGTGATTGAGGACGAATATGGCGGCAATCCTGTTGTTACCAAAGATGGTGTCACTGTTGCTAAGAATATTGTTCTCAAAGACCCATATGAAAATATGGGAGCAATGCTTTGTAAACAAGTAAGTCAAAAGTCAAATGATATTGTTGGTGATGGTACTACAACAGCCACACTATTAACTCAAATTATCGTGAATGAAGGTATGAAATATATTGCCGCAGGTGGTAATCCTATTTCTCTCAAAAAAGGCATTGATAAAGCCGTAGATTATGTTGCTGAACAACTGCTAGAAATGGCTCAACCTGTTGAAAGTAAAGAACACATTGCATATGTCGGAACTATTGCAGGAAACGATGCAGAGGTTGGAACTCTTGTTGCAGAAGCGATGGAGGCAGTGGGTAAAGATGGTGTTATTACAATCGAAGAAAACGCTGGTGTTGACACTATTTTAGACCTTACTGAAGGCATGCAATTCGATAGAGGATTTCTAAGCGCAAGATTCGTAAATGATCCTGAAAGAATGGAAGCGCGTTTAGAAAATTGTCACATTCTTTTATGTGATCATAAAATTGAACATATTGTTACAATTTTGCCTCTTTTGGAAAAATTGTCTCGACAGCCTTTACTAATTATTGCAGAAGACGTTGTGGGTGATGCGTTAGCTGGAATCGTTCTTAATAGAATTCAAGCCGCCCAACCTTGGTGTGCGATTAAGGCACCTGGTTTTGGACAAAGACGCAAAGATATTCTTGAAGATTTGGCTGTTTTAACTGGAGCCACTGTTGTTAGTCAAGAAACTGGCGTAAACTTTGAAAACATTACCTTGGATCATCTTGGCATGGCAAAGGTAATCGTTGTCAATAAAGAAAATACAACAATTCTCGAAGGTGCTGGCACCGTAGAAGCTATTGAAAATAGAATCAAAGAGCTTAAATCGCTTTTAGGTGCTACTGTTTCTTCTTTTGAAAGAGAAAAGCTTCAAGAGCGATTGTCTAGTTTGTCTGGTGGAATTGCGGTTATTAAAGTTGGAGCAGCAACAGAAGCAGAATTGAAAGAAAAGAAATTCCGTTATGATGACGCTTTGGGATCAGTACGAGCCGCTGTTGAATCAGGTATCGTTCCTGGTGGCGGAGTTGCTCTTTTGCTTATTTCACAAGACGTTGAAGGGGTAGAAGTTGCTAATGAGGATGAACTGATGGGTGTTAAGATTGTTAAACGAGCACTATCTGAACCTATTAGACAAATTTGCAATAATGCAGGAATTCCAGCAGATGTCGTCGTTGATAAAGTTCTTGCGTCAGAGCCAGGATTTGGTTTAGATGCCAGAACAGGAGAATATGTTGATATGATCGAATCTGGTATTATTGATCCAGTAAAAGTTACTCGTTCAGCTATTCGTCATGCAGCTTCTATTGCAGGTTTGATTCTTACAACAGAATCACTTATTGCAGAGGAATTATTGCCTCCTGGCATGATTAGTGGTCAACAAGCAATTATGTCTGGTATGTTTGCATAAGGTGTGTTAATGTACAAAGGTAAAAAGGTTATTTCTGTCACCCCTGCTGGGCGAAGACGTTATATTCATCTGTTAGCTATGCATCTCTTAGCTAACAGAGATATAATTGATAAACATATTTTTTGGTTAAATACCAATGATCCAAAAGATATTGATTATATGTATTTGCTGGCTAAAACATATCCTGACTTTTTTGAAGTTAGGGATATAGGATTAAAGGGTCCACCAGATAGTTCAAATATTCACAAGTTTTTCCCAGAATGCACAGTAAAAGACACAACATATATTCGATTTGACGATGATGTCATTTGGATTGACAAAAATGCTGTGGTAAACCTTTTAGAATGTAGAGAAAGACATCCAAATGCACCTATTATCTTTGCAAATATAATTAATAATGCTCTTTGTAATCATTTGCAACAACGATACGGTAATATTCCGCTAACTAAAAAATTCAAAGCAGATTATTCGTGCATGGGTAATTCTTGGGCCGATCATTATTATGCGGAATATTTCCATAAAGTAGCCATTAGCAAAATTAAAAACAATCAAATTAAAGATTTGTATTTTCCTGATTGGATTTTATTTTTACATGAGCGTATGAGTATTAATTGCATTACTTGGGAAGGCGAATGTTTTGAAAAGTTCTTTGGTCAAGTAGCTTACAACGAAGAGGAATGGTTAACAACAACATTGCCAGAAGTATTAAATGAGAATAATGTTCTGTGTGGAAATGCTCTTGTTTCTCACTATGCGTTTTGCAGTCAGCGTAGCTACATGGATGGAACAGATATTTTAAGTGAATATTTTGATTTGTGTCCGAAATAATGCTAACACTTTCTATAAAAATAGCGTAGTATATTTAAGGGCGTAAGGGAGTCGATTGACGTTATGGCCTTATATTTGCAAGGCGCGGATGTATCCTTGGCCGCGTTAACAATGGATGTCAAAAATAAATGCAAACACTAACTTTGCTTTCGCTGCTTAATTAAAGCGCGACATGAATCTAAGGCGAACCTGTAGCCGAAGAGGATTGTGGAATAAATCAGGATAGGCTCACAAACTTCGGTGCGTAGTTGAAGGAGCAGAAAATCAATCACACTGCTTTCTGGACGGGCGGGTCTCTTGCCAAAGCCAGAACTAAGATCAATAAGAGAAGAACCTTGTGGTGGGTATGAGTTTATGCGGACAAGAATGGGGTTCAATTCCCCACGCCTCCAAAAAGAATTAATTATGTTTTTTTATACACTTGGATATAGCGGATACGAAGATCATGGATGCACTGTGTTGTGTCATGAAAAAGAATTTACCAAAGAAGAATGGGAAGAAATAGTATTAGAAGCCTCAAAGAAAAGTGCTAAAAAATTTTATGAAAATGAGTTAAATAGATATAATGAAATCATGAAGCCTTATTATATGGCAATGGCAGAAAAAGAAAAAGCCAAAGGTAATCTGTATAGATGGGCTAGTCATTTAGCAGACGCTGAACATCCTTATATAGATTTTAGTTATAATTTTTATTTATTAAAACATGTTGTTACTTGTTTGATTGAAGATTATGAATTTTCAGAAATGAAATATACACATATAACTTATTTTTGGAAAGAACGCTCTTTATCTGAGCCACATGAAAATGATCGTTATTTATCGGAAATTCATGTTAAATTAATAGATTGGGTTAGAGAAAACATTCTTGCCTCTTCAGACGAATATGAAATTTCTAAACGAGATGAATATGTTAAAAAACTCCTTGCAGATTCTGGATACACTGATGATCAAATCAAAACAGAAAAAGATCAATTTTTGTTTGGAGATTTAACTTTTGATCCTGAATAGATAATCCCAAAGAGGAAGGATAATTCTCCTTCCTCTTTGAATATATAGATTGGTGTCTATGTATTCAAAACACGCTCAAACCATATTGAAAATGCTTAATGCGGCTCATTTAATGGACGCAAAAGCAAACTATAAATTTGCTGATATTTTGTTTAATTCAGCAAAAAGAGCTTGTTATGCTCAAGAAACTGATTCTAATGAATCTGAGAGATCATTTTTTGATAGCAGATTACGCAATATGCCCTTTGAAGGACGCTCACATCAACCTTATGGCGGTTATCGTTTAGATCAACAATTATATCCAGATCAAGTACCAGATGCATATAGTGCCGCACAATCTGTTCTAACTCAAGAACAAATTAATGGTTTAAATGCCGCTGATATGTATTATTTGTTTAAAAGAGGATTGTTGAAAGATTATGCAGAAGGAAAATTCCGATTTGAAAATAACCCAGGAATTGTAGAAGCAAAACACATTCTGAATCCAGCAGAATATCCTCATTATATTCATTTTATAGCAAATATACCATTTTATGATTATAAACCAGAATATGTAAAACATTTTAAAGAATGGTTTAGCACTCACGATCTTAGCGCTAAAATTAATAAAGAAACATTGAATGTTGAACTACCGCAAAGTACATTGTTGGTAAAAAGTGAAGAAGACATTAAAGAACAAAAGAAATTAATTGAATATTGGAATGCAAATAATATGCCAAAATTCTCATATATGGGAAACAATTTCACAATATATGATTTCTTGAAACATTTCACAACAAAAGATTTGGAACTTGGACCATACCTTTTAACTGCAATGGGTTTGTTGGGTGCAAATTCACTTCTATACAAAGAAATGTATGAAAATAAATTCAATCAAATGAAAGATAAGATAATGCGTATATATAGATTGAAAGAAAATGATCCAATGCTATATGTATTATTTATGCATTTTAATAACAACCCACAGCTTTTTGGTCAATCTATAAAAAATATCGAATATCTTAATTCAGTTAAAGCCAAAAATACTCTTGATGATGTATATCAAGATGCATTAAAATTGATACAAGTTTTTGGCAAAAGAAGAGAAGAATGGGAACGGAAATTTGATTCTGCACATGAAGCCGCCCAATTATTGCCAGAACAAACAAGCAGTGTTAAGGGTTTGGGTGATTATTTATTGCGTTATTATCACAAATCACCAACAGAATGTCTTTTTACAGTTTCTAGTGCCTGGTATAAATTAACCGAAGAAGAAAAACAAATGCATCCAACAAAGCTTGCCGCTATTATAGCAGAGCAAAGATTGTATGAAATGTTTAAAAATGAAAAAATAGAAGATATACCATTCGCTATCGAATTGTCTAAATGGTATCAAGAACCACAATTAAACTATTTTACGGAAAATTATCAAACGGATGATCTAGACGGACCTGACCCAGAGGATTATGAAGAAATTCCCGATTTTTATGAACTACAAAATACTTACATGTATGGATTAAGTATACCATTACCAGAATGGGCGAAATACACAGCTTCTTCTGGAGGATTAACAGGACGATTTTTACCAAGAAATGATCCTAGAGGAATGTTTCTAGGACAATATACTAATTGTTGTCAACATCCATATGGAGCAGGGAAAGATTGTGCTTATCATGGGCAAACTTCTCGACATGGAGCCTTTTTTGTTGTTGAAAATAAAAAAGGAGATATTGTTGCACAATCTTGGGTATGGGAAGATAAAGATGGAGATGTTTGTTTTGATAATGTAGAAGCAGAAGGTATCGGGGAAGTTCGTATGCCCCATGTTAAGGCAATCTACGAAAACGTAGCAAAACAAATGAAAGGTAGAATCGTTACAATAGGAGCACATGGGGATATGGATGTTAAAGATTACAAACATGCTCCATTCGAAGCTCATTTACGGCCTGATCCCTCTGATTATCCAGACACTCAATACCGCGATTCGTATGTTCAAAAACTTTTAGCAGACAATACGGGCGAAGAATAGATACAAAAATGGAAAATATTTTGTTAATTGCACCATAATTATGTATGTGGTTGCTTAGCTCATTGGTGTAGAGCGTCATTCTCTAAAAATGAAGGCCCTAAAAAGGTATTAGGTGGGTTCGATTCCCATAGCAACCATCTCTGCAAAAAGGAATAAAACATGCAAAATACTCCATTAATTACTTTTCAAGTTTCTGACGTTCAAAAACCAAAGACGCCTTTTGAAACGATTGATTACAATGAAGCCATTAATCTATTGCTTAATGTGTCTGAAGAGGATCGACATGATCGTGTGTTCGGAAGTAAACTGACTAATGTTCCTGTTTATAAAATTGAAGCGACTTCAAATAATACTAAACTTGTTAAAAAGCGCAAAGCAGAACAAGGTAATATGTTTGTGACAACACTTAACACAGCATATGACAAACATCTTCCTATTCAATTGTCTCCAGATATGATTTGGCTTATAATCTGTCAGGGTATCGCTAATCATTTAAGACTTAATCCTTCCGATGGACCAAAAAATCTTTTAGAAAAAGATAAAACTAAAATAACAGTCAGACGTGATGAGTTTATTAAAGGTAGCAAAAATGATTGGGATGGTGTCATTGATGAATTTTCTATGACCATTAAAAAATTAGCTGGAGAAGAATTATATAATCAAATCATTCAAAACTTTTCTACAACAGGACTCGTAGAAAAAACTGCTTTCGGTATTACATTAATGGATTGTGCGTCTTCTTATTTTGATTATGGTCTAACCACCATGTGTGGCTTCCCATCTATTGCATTGGAAGGAACTGTAGAAGATTGGCAATCAATTTATGATAATGCATCTCAAATGAAACAATACGGTTTAAATTGGTGGTGGGGACAATTACAACCAGTTCTTCAAGAATTTGTAAACGCATCAAAAGGCCAAATCAATCCTATGTTTTGGCTAAGTTTGTACAAATATGAAAAACAAAGCGGCGGACCATATATTAATGGATATATTACAAGTCTGTTCCCTTATTTGAATCTTAAAAATAATGGAACATTATTTCAGAATGATTTTCAAGTTCGTGAAGGATGGAGCGGCTTAACAATTAGTCAGTTTCCTGATGCGCTATCCGCTGTTGATTTTAAATGGCTATATTATATGTCAGAATTTAATATGAAGTTTTTATCAGGTTTTGTGGGGTATACTCAGGATAAAAATTCTTTAACAATTCGACCAGAAATTGGTTGGGTCGTTGCAGAAGTTGTACAAAGTAAAATTGTTTCTGAGAAGACAACAGAAAAGGTTCAAGCAGTTGTAGTGCCAACTAAATCATACGAAGAAGTGAAGCAAGATGCAATAAATGCGGCAAAAGCGTCAGCGGGAGTTTTCACAAACACTGAAGCAGATATTGCTATTAGACTGCAAAATGATTTTAAAACATATAGTTCAGATGTGAAAGAAAAAATTCTTAAACAGTATGGATCAATATATGACTGGAGTATATCAGAAGCATCTAAACAAAAACATCGCGTTCCGTCTCAAGTGAGACCATCATTTAAGCGATCTTAAAGGAAAAAACCATGAATTTATATAACTTATCAAACATACCTCAAAAAACATCTCAATTTAATTTTAATTATAACCATTCTTTAGACCTAAAAACTAGAGAGGAACTTACGTTGTTAAAAAAACAACTTGAAAGTCTATTTTTGAAAAATCCATCAACTTATAATATTGTTACAATACACACAAATCACAGCAATAAATATTATTGGCCCACTGAAGCGAATAGAAATGTGAATAATAATTCATCATTTTTCTTTTGTATTATGTATTATTCTTACTATCAAGAGAATTTTTTTCAAGACAAACTTCCCACAATTTTGGATGCAAAGTTAGTTAAAGTAGATGATTATCTTCGTATTGGTATATTAATTGAAGTTGAAGGATTACAAGTTCCAATCGTAGCAACATTTGAAGCTATGAAAAATATTTTTGGTTGCAAAATCTTTCCAAAATATTTTTTAATTCAAGGCAAAAAATATGAATTTGATTTTGCACAAATGCTTGAAAATAAAAACAATTTTAATTGGAACGATATTCGTGAATTTAATGCCAAATTAAAAATGGAGTATGACGAATTACAAGAAGTCATTAAAAACCATTTAGAAAAATGTGAATACAATACTTCAGAAACACTTGGCAATAAAGGCATTACAAAAGCATTGGCTAAAATTCAAGAATATTTACACGAATTAAAGATAAAATATCCACTAGAATATTTTGTACTGGTTGCAACAACTCAAGTAATAAACAAAAGCGTCAATAGTGTATCGTGTTCCAAAGTATTTAACGCCGAAATGGAATCAGTTAAAAGTGTTGAAGATTTAAAAGACAAATATACTTCTTTTATTAAAACGTGTTTAAGTAAAAACCGTTACTATCGCTATTATGCAGAATCAGAATCTTTAGAATGGTTTGAGCAAGCTCAGTGCTTTTTAGAATTTAGAAAAGCATCATTAAAATCCAATAATACTCGTGCGTTCAATAAATTAATGGAAGATTTTGACTTCCTTAATTTGAATATTGAAAAATATCCTAAAACGCATCAAGCTATTCTTGCTGGTGACATTCCTATCAGCACTTTCTTTAGAAAGAAAGAGCAATATTTCTTACTTAATGACAATTTTGATCTTTGGGAAGAAATGCTTGATAAATATTATGATGTAGCAAGCGAATTGGCTAAAGCAGTTTCTACAAGAACAACCTATGAAAAAGACTTGATGTCATATTTCTTCTTTGTTTTATATGAATTGCCAGAGTATTTAGAAAATCAAACAGGCGAGAAATGGACATGTTCTCCAAAACTTGTTAATTCTCCAAACGAACTTGATCCTCCTAAAGAAGATGATAATTCAGGAATTATCAGAAAGCGATCTGCTTTAACTCCAATTGTTGATAACGAAAACCACACAGTTGTTGTGCCATATGCTAGTTTAGCACTTCATGGCGCACAAACCACATATTGTTATAGTCATGATTATCATATTTTGCGACGTGGATTCAGTTTTAATGGAAATACTGTAATTAAAGATGTAGAAGAAAAGCTAAACGGTAGAGACGATTATGGATTGATGTTCTATACGTTTACAGGTTCTCCAAATGGACGCGGATATCCTACATTCTTAATCATCTTTGAAAGACGTTCCACAGGAACTCATGTTCATTTCCACAGAACACATCCTTGTCGTTCAAAAGATGGTGATTATAATCCTATTCATAATTGGGTGAAAGTATGTTACAATTGGATGATTGGTAATGTTCCTAAAGATAATATCGTAGCTCAACAGGGTGATCTTGCCTTTATTAAAGCAGATTTAAGTAAGAAAGAATTTAATGATAAAGTTAGTTATTATGACAATCATGAATTTGATGTGCCAGTTTTATTTAATGGTGATGTTCCTGCAAAACAAAATATTCTTGGTTATTTCAGATTGACTACTCCAACAATGCTTAATCACCACGAACATGAGAATATCTTAATTCCAGCAGGAGATTATGAATTGCGTCAATGTAGATCATGGGAAGCTAATCCTAAATCAGTATGGGTATTGAGAATAGACTAAAGGGGAAATTATGAATCATAAATGTGCGATGCAAAAGAAAGACGGAAGTTGGATTTACACCTACAATGGAGTTCCATATGGATATTGCAGGGAATTCAATGAATGGTCTGATGAAAGAATCAATCAGATTTTTGGTGGCGATAAAGATGCTTATGAGCACTTTGTCGCTCCATATAGGGCCAATAAAGATCAATTTCATAATGATGGACACGCGACTAAAGAAGAGGCATTAGAGTGTTATAAGAAATATACTCTAGACTTTGATTTGCGTTTTCGAGAAGATAAAGAAAATGCAAATACTTTAAATCGTTGTCAATATCCTGATTGTAAAGAATATACATCTGGATACGCTAATGTTGGGGCATACAATATGATTATTCTTTGTAAAAACCATCGTAATAGAGAATGTGTTTCTGAACTTTATGAAGTTGGAGAATCTTGGGAGAGTTAAAATGATTGGAACTTTTCCAATCATTTTAACGTAGAAAATAATATCCTCCGTTAACTTAAAGGTTAAAGTGCTGATCTCTAAAATCGGATATATAGGTTCAATTCCTATACGGGGGGCCAAATTTAAATAAATTCGATTAGAACAAAATAGGATAGACAATATTGTCTATCCTATTTTTCATCTTAAAGTTAATAAATATTTGAGAGTATTTAATGATCCCATCATTTCATCACGAATATTTAATAAATCACTATCATCTGTTTCATCAAGATGTTTTGGCAAAGTAAATTTAAGCCAAGTAATATAAGAATCAATTACTTTATTAGGGTCACCTTCTAAATTTGATAATGTAATCTCAAAAACACTATCAGATTTAATAATTCCATATTTACCTTGATAAATCTCAATAAACTCATCAATTAAATCAGTAAAAGCTTCATATATTTTATCATAAGCCTTATGTGATCCATAAGTATTTGTTTGCCAATGAAATACTTTAATCTGATTTTGTATTGTAAGAAAATTCGTAATTAGATTCATAACATATTCCTCTTCTATTTCTCTTCTTGATTTCCCTTTTCCCAAGGAGCAACGGCATTAAGTATGTGATCAATGTCTGTATTTTCATCCCAATTTTGTAACATATATTCTAATGCAGTTCTAGGAACGTTATGGGTATTTCTTTTTTCTAGTTCATCAATATCAAATGCCCAAGGTGTATTGGATTGTTGAAAGTCAATATCATATCCGTGATTCAAAGCCTGTTGAACATAGTATTTTGGCTCATACGCGCTACAATTTGTATTATCTATGATAATATGTGGGACACCTGCTTTCATGGCCTCTAAAGCCCTTTTTTGATTCCATTTATGAGCTTCTCCTGCTTTTGATGCATCGAATTTGTATTCCCCGTCTTGCGTCCAAAAGTCATCAGTGGATAATATCAACCCATCTTTACCTGCAACCTGTTTGGCGAGTGTGCTTTTGCCACTTCCTGGAAGTCCGCGCATGATTGTTAAAAGTTTTTTACTATTTGCTGTTCTATACCACATTTTCATCCTCTGATGGATCATATCCAAATTCATGCAAACTATCTGCTGTAGTATATATATGTTTAGCAGGAACTGTTTTTGATACGATCTTGTATTTATTGTTTAAATTTGATTCTCCATGTTGTTTTGCATATTCTTTTGTCAATGTTACCCAATCCCCAGGATTAATAGTGTATTTGGGTTTTTCAATGTTAAAACTTTCTGGAAATGCCCAATAAACACCCACTCCTTGCGCCCATTTTAGTTCGGGACTTTCAGGATATTTAGCTCGAAACTCTTCGTCGCTAATCCTGTATTTTTTCTCAAATGCTTTTTCTCCATGTTTCATAAGATACGCATACATATCTTTGGGATCAGGAATCTCTAAATGAGGAATTGATCTATATATTTTTACTCTCGCATTTGGTCTATTTCTCACATAACGCAATATATTATGACTTTTCTGATCATAATCGCATCCATCGGGGTATTTCTTATAACCATCCCAATCATAAAAATCTTCTGGATAAAAATCCAACATATTATGAATTGGCGCACCAGATGTTTTGTCTGGGGCTTCATGTCCGCCTCTATATTGTTCTTGTGCATATTTATACCACATATTTTAATTTTCGGCTTTTTTTGATAACAAACCTTTCAACGAATATATAATCATTCTTTGTCAAAAAGCTTCACAGTCTTGTCGAGAGGAAGCCCCACCCCTTGTGGGTGGGGAGGAATCGAGATCAACACAGTGAATTCTCATAAAATATTATACGAAATATTCTATAAACATTGAAAAAAAGAAGGTGTTATAATAATCAATCTGTAAAACACTATTGGTGAAGAAAACTTTAAAGGTGAAATTGATTACAGATGATTTTCATCATCGTGCCCTTTTGGGCACGATGAGTGTGTTTAATCAAATTTGTAATGAATTTTCTGAAATAGCTTTTGAACATAAGGAATTTAGAAAGAATCAATTGCAGAAGATTGTGTATCATGCTTCGAGAGAAAAATATGAAAATTTTTCTTCTCAATTGACTATAAGAGCTATAGACTGTGTTTGTTGTTCATATGCCATTAGGAAACATCCTAAATATGCTAATAATTTTAAAAGAAATTCTGCGGTCGTTTATGACGATAGAGTAATTAGTTTTCATGAAAATTATGTTAACATTTGGACGGTAAATGGAAGATTGAAAATACCAATCCATATTCACAATACAGAATTGTTTAAATATAGAAAAGGACAAGTTGATCTTGTTTGCAGATCAGGTAAATGGTTCCTTTTGTGTACGATTGATATACCCAATTCGGAACAGTATGTTCCGAAGAATTGTATTGGCGTTGATCTAGGTGTGAAAAGAATTGCAACAACATCGGAGAACGAATCGTATTTGAGCGACACAATCGAAAAGAAAAGAGTTCAATATTCTGAACATCGGAAAAGATTACAGAAACGTGGTACACGATCTGCAAAAAGAAGAATAAAGAATATAGGAAATAAAGAAGCAAGATTCAGGAAAGATGTGAATCATTGTATTAGTAAGCAATTAGTTGAGAAAGCCAAAGGCACAATTTGTGCCCTAGCTCTGGAAGAGCTTAAGGGAATAAACACAAGAGTTACGGTCAGGAAATCTCAAAGAAATCAAAGACTTAGTTGGAGTTTTTATCAATTAAGAAGCTTTATAGAATATAAAGCATTGGAACAAGGTGTTCCAATTGTGATAGTTCCTGCTCCATACACAAGTCAAACATGCTCCGCATGTGGACATTGTGAAAGAAAGAACAGAAAGAACCAATCTGAATTTATATGTTTAGATTGCGGCTTCGCCGCAAATGCGGATTACAATGCTTCTTTGAATATTAAATCATTAGGGCTACAGTCAATTAGCCTATTGTTCGGCTCAAATTGAGCCTTGTAGCAAGCCCCACCCTTTATGGGTGGGGTAATTGACAAAGTGACACCAAGGAAGCCTCCTTGAAGGTAACAGTGGACATGTCAACTTAAAGCATTTAAACCAATTTTATATTCAAACTAATTTAATTCATCCGATAATCAAAATGCTATGATTAATCCAATGTATGCATTTTCATTTGATGATATTCTTCTTGTGCCACAGCACACAGATATTGAATCGCGTTTAGACGTTGATATTTCTACTAAATTAACTAAAAATCTCAAAATATCCACTCCAGTCATATCCACTAATATGTCCACAATTACAGAAGCTAAAATGGCTAAAACAATGGCTAAATTAGGTGGGGCTGGCTTTTTACATCGTTTTGGTACTATGATTGATAATATTATGATGGTGAAGGAGTTATATGATGATGGAATTCATCGTTCTTATCCTATTATCCCATCTGTTGGTATTAAAGAAGACGATAGAGAATTTATAGATTATATTTGCAAAAATGATATTTATGTAGATGCTGTTTTAATAGATATTGCTCATGGAGATTCAGATTCAGTTGTTAGAATGATTGAATATATCAAAGAAAAACTTCCTAAAGTTGATGTCATAGCAGGAAATGTAGCGACGGAATCTGGGTTTATGAATCTTGTTAATGCTGGAGCAGATGCAGTTCGTTTAGGTATAGGCGGGGGAAGTTGTTGCACTACTCGTTTAGTTACAGGACATGGTATTCCAACACTTCAAAGTATTGTCTATTGTGCAGATGCGTCTGAATCTACAGGCATTCCGATTATTGCTGATGGAGGATTTAAAACTTCTGGAGATATTGTAAAAGCATTAGCTTTTGGAGCAAGTACAGTTTGCCTTGGGAATATGCTTTCTGCTACTTCTGATACCCCAGGAGATGTTTTAACTCTTGAGAGCGGTTTATTTAAGGAAATGTATGGCATGTCCAGTCGTAAAGCTCAAGAGAAATATAAGGGTGGATTAAAGCGTGGAACTGCCGCAGAAGGTTTAGATAGACTTGTTCCTTATAAAGGGGATACAACATCCGTAATGGAAGAAATTCTCGGAGGAATCAGAAGCGGATTAACATATTCTGGAGCCAGAAATATTAAAGAACTACGTGAAAACTTTGATTTTGTAATACTTTCTCCAGGAAGTATGAAAGAAAGTAAAATGGCTTAAAAAGAAAGAGGAGAAATTTCTCCTCTTTCTTTTAGATTTTGATCTTCATTACCCAATCATCTTCAAAAGTAATTGGATTGCTCTTATAATGTGTTCGCACTTTCATAATAGCCTCGCCAAGCCAGTTTGTTCCTTTCCATTTATCAGGATCACAAACATCAGGATGATTTTTATCCATTCCAATGCCCCAAATTTTGTCTTCAGCACTTGCTTCAACAATCCATTTTGATCCTGTATCCATCAACATTTTGTATAGTTTTGGATTTTGACTAAATTTGGCAAGATTGCCTTTATAAACAATGTCTCGACAATGAGCGTTCCATTTATCAAGATTAAAGTTTTTGACTTTTCTTCCTAGTGCCTTTTGATCTCTAGGGGAATGAGATTTCATGATTTCTGATTCAATCTCATGATCCCCAAACAAACGGGCCTTCTCCGCCATCATATATTGTTCACAACAATTATATGTCAATCCATCAATAGTCATAGGATACATTCCCCATTGTGAAAATGGGTGTCCCCAGAAAAAGTAAAAATTAGCTCTTGGTTGTTTCATAATAATATTCTACAATAAATCACGAGGAAAAGTTCTCAAAATTAAAGAAAAACATAATAACTCTTTTAAAGGAAATTAAATTTATGAATAGAATCGCAATGGCTCAAACACTTGTTCAGATTATGAATAATCTTGATAATCTTGGATATTTTCAAGAATCAAATGAGCTTAATGAAATTTTAATTCGATTAGCAGGACGCAGATCGAAAATGTCTCCTCAAAATTTAATAAATACTTTAAATGCCAAAAAACACAATATGTCTTTAAGAGATTTTAAAGATTTATTAGAAAATTATGGTTTTGCAATTGAAGTGATTCCTAATGGTCATATGAAAATTAGGAATCCTGACTTGCCTGGATGGATGCTTCCTACAACTAAAACCCATAACAGAAACTTAGTCAATCCTTCAGAATTACCTACTATATTTGCAAAGATTCGGGAATTATCAATCAAAGCTCCAAAGTATTTCTCCACACCAGGAGAAGAAGTTATTGTAGAAGAATCTCCAATGATAGAAGAAACCATACCTAATTATCCTGATAATTGGTGGGAGAAATTTAACAAGAAAAATGTGGTATAAATTCAGTCATAAATATATACAATCCCAAAGAGACAAAAAACAACCTTCATTGTTTTTTGATTCATGGGCGGAAGGCAATGATATAAAGGAGGGTGGTTCTGATTATCCTATGACCCTTTATCATGGCACTTTATCGCCCAGAGATCAATTTATTTTACCAAGTCATTCAGATACAATGCTTGGTAAAAATGTAATTTTTACAACTACTAGTCCAGATGATGCAAATAAATATTATAGTAATGTTTCTTCAAATGATTGGAAAGGCAAAATAGAAGATCAAGTTCAAAAATTAAAAGAATTTTATGAAGTATGGCCTGATTCATTTAAAAAAGAATTTAATTTACCAGAAGACATGGGTAAAGATGAAATAGAAGATTTTATTCAAGAGCAAGCGAGAAGAATTTTAAATATTCAGCATCCAATGTCAATCCCTTTATATGGCAGAATGCATAATCCTGCTAATTTAAAAAAAGATTCTCCCCTGTCATATTCATATTATGAGCCAGATTTCTTTGAATACAGAAAAGAAGATGATGAAAATTATCAAATACCTGATTTTTCAGGATATACTCCATTAGAAACTCTTGTTGAAGAAATGGAGTATATTTTAGGCGAAAATACACATTTAAATCAAAAAAGAATAGATGCAAAAATATCAGAAATTCTTACTAATTTAGAAAAATATGTAGATGAAGATGGTCTGTTTAGCGATAGAGATTTGTATTTAGCAATACAAGATACAGAATTATATTTATATGATGAAGAATATAGTGATGGAGAATTTGTTAAAGATTTATTTGAGCAGTTGGGTAAAGATGGCATTATATTGAATGCTTATGAACATTTTCCAAATATGTATGAATACATGCAGGATGTTGATCATTATATTTTCTTTAACCCAACGCAACTCAAATCTCAAATAGGTAATAGCGGATTATATGATCCTAATTCGCCAAAATTGATTGATTAATATCAGTGTGATTTATAGTGTGAAGCGAGAAAACCCCGCTCCTTGTGGGCGGGGATGAAAGCAAACAATAATTATTTTAAAAAATTACAAAATAAAGGAGCTTTTGATAAGATTTACGTATAATATTATTGTCAATGAAAATTATACATAAATCTTATAAGTTCAGGATATTTCCAAATAAAGAGCAAGAAGAACTTCTTGCTAAACATTTTGGTT
>Ga0214164_1000722_pt1 | contig 20783 bp, 11 predicted proteins | sample TroBogepilimnion_13_FD_153003 | JGI IMG/M metagenome (GOLD analysis project Ga0214164, IMG submission 153003) | Freshwater microbial communities from Trout Bog Lake, WI - Practice 03JUN2009 epilimnion v4 | ecosystem: Environmental > Aquatic > Freshwater > Lake > Epilimnion/Euphotic zone ...
TCGCTTGGGCCTGGGTGCACTGTTAGCACTACGGTTAATGTATTACCGTTGCCAACAGCAATATCCGGACCATCCTCATTATGTACGGGTGCTACCTCAACCCTAATTGATACTGTCAGCGGCGGAGTATGGTCGTCTTCAGCCCCATCATTTGTTACGGTTGGCAGTACGGGCACCATTAACGGTATTGCAGGAGGCAGCGCTATCATCAGTTTTACTATAGCCACCGGATGCGCGGCTACAAAAACAGTGGCATCGGTTACTGTGCCAGGGATAATGCTGGTGCATAACATATGCGCCTATGGCGATACTATGACTATTACAGACTCCAATGCAACTGGTTTATTTACCAGTTCCTTGGCTACTGTCAGCAACCTTGGCGGCGGCATTGGCCTGGTTACCGGAGGCTCACCGGGTACGGCGACAGTATCTTACATAATAGCCGGAGGATGCAGCGTAACCAAACAATTCACTGTTAACCCGTTACCGGGTCATATAGCAGGCACAATGCCTTTATGCGCCGGTGATTCGGTATTACTAACAGACGCCAGTCCGGGCGGCACCTGGAGCAGCAGTGGCTCGGGGGTACTGAGTGTTGGCAGCGGCACGGGGATGGTGTATGGTTTAGCTACAGGAACGGGAACAGTTACCTATACTTTTATTGCCACAGGTTGCAAATCGGACACCAATCTTATTGTATCCGCCCTGCCGGTGGCAGGTATAATAACCGGAACGGGTAATATGTGTGCAGGAACGACTGTGACCCTTGCTGATACTGTAGCCGGAGGGTTGTGGAGCAGCGGCGGTATACTCACCACCGTAACCGGAGGAGTGGTGCACGGACTAATGGCCGGGACCGATACCATTACCTATGCCGTAACCAATATGTGCGGCACTTCTACAACCACAATGCCGGTAATCATTAACCCTGTGCCAGCGGCAGGGACCATAACCGGAACCGACACTGTGTGCGCCAGTTTTACCATAAACCTTTATGATACTGCAGCAGGTGGCATATGGAGTGTTTCCAACACAAACGCAACTATAGCTACAACCGGAACAATAACAGGGATTAACGCCGGCAGAGATACAGTGATGTATTCGGTAAGCAATGCCTGGTGTTCGGCATCTACTAACTACATTATTACCGTTGTGCCCATAAGTTTCTGCCTATCACTAGGCACCGCGCCTGGCCCTATAGCCTCAAATGAGGAGATCCGGGTTTGGCCAAACCCTGCCGATGGCCAAATTACTGTTACATCGAGCCGTTCGGAAACGCTGAAGTTGCTAACAGCTGATGGCAGGTATCTGGCCGATTATGTTATAAATAAAGGCGATACAAATCTGCAACTGCCCCAAGGCCTAAGTGAAGGGGTTTATATATTGGAATTTGTGAATAATGAAATGGGCAGACATACTCTGAAACTATTTATTAGCAAATAAACGGTATATATTTCTTATTGAGATCATCTGATAGGTGCTGGTAAGCTTCAATTTTACTTCAAAACACTTCAAAAACGCTTCAATGCAGAAGCGCAACTTTTTCACTTTCAGCGGTTTAAATTTTTATTGCGTAAATTTTTCCTTACTTCGATAAACTCAGTACAGGCTTAGGCTCAGTACTGGTTCCGGTTAATCTGCTTATCGGCAGACAAGTGTGAAAATGTGGCAATTATTTATATTATAGTAAATCATATTGTTTCATAGTTAGGGTTAGGGTATAATTGAAAAAATGTTTATAAAATTATAATACTTAGTAAATTGACTATCAAATTTTATGATTAATTTTTATTATGAAAAATAGGGTATAATCAGGTATAAAAGGGTATATTTAGGTATAAAAAGGTATAAAAAGGTATAAAAAGGTATAAAAAGGTATAAAAAGGTATAAAAAGGTATATTCTGGGTATAATTTAGTCTGGAATTCGGGATAAATTGGAGAAAAATTGTTACATAGTTAAATTATTTAGCTTTTTCGATTAATTTTGGGTCGAAGGTAAAATTAATAATTGGATTTTCCTAATTTTTTGAATATTTATTTTTTTGTGCTGGAAATGCCAGTAATCCGATGAATCAGGATTTTCAATAAACTGGCGAGATTACTAAGACGCTGGTCGGCGCCCCATGACGCCAAGCAACAGCCTACGACATCTCCCGCTTCCATTCCAGAAGAAAAATATGGATAGACTTCCCAGGAACTTATCGTGATCAGGAGCTATAAACATATAATCCCTTCAGGATTAGCACCTAAACAATAAATATAACGTGAGTTCGGAGCTTATTGATCAGATTATCAACTTATTGTGCCGATTACCAGTATATTAATTAAAACATGCGATACCTTGCGCCTCCTCTGAAGCTATGGCGGCACGATGTCGGCATCGGGAAGCTTATTCTGATCGGGTGCTATATACATATAATCCCTTCAGGATTACCACCTAAACAATAAATATAAGTATCAATTAACAAGAATTACCCTAATTTATATTAAAAATAAACATTATTGCACCACTATTTTACTGCACCATTCACCTCCGGAAGTGCAAAAAGCGTGGAAAAAACCATTTTCCTATTTAAACAACCGATAAATATCTTTATAATAATATACAGAATCGCCCCTGACCTGGGCGGGCATATAGACAACAAATACGGGAACTTTTTTATCCAGGTTGACCGGACGTGGATTCTGGTCTTTGTAGCAGGCTTTTAGGTAATTGGAATCGAGCTGATTGTGGAGGAGGTAATTGCCGAGTTCGATAGGCTTTTCGACGCGAATGCAACCGTGGCTCAGGAATCGGAGATCGCGGAGGAAGGCAAGTTTGACATTGGTATCATGAAGGTACACATCAAAGGGATCGGTGAGGTTGAACTTGATGACACCAAGCGAGTTATCGCAGCCGGTGCACTGCCGGAACTGGTAAGGGAAGTTATGGCTATTATACTGCGACCAGCTGATACCTGCATGGGATACCACCCTGCAGTTTTTGGTGACCAATTGCATATGGTCTTTGTCCATTGTGGCAGGATTGCGTTTCATACGGGGCAAAAGCTCCCGGATGCCTATATCGGGCGGTACATTCCAGTAGGGATAAAGGACCACCTGGTAGCACCAGGTGGAAAACCGGGGCGACCTGGTGGCGATTTTACCTACCACCACTTTACTTTCCAGCTTCAGGCTGTCATTTTCGAAATAATTCAATATGGCTGCCGGGATATTGACCTGTATATATTGATCAAAATGAAAATGATGGATCCACCGATATAGATTAATGCCGGCTATCAACTGAGCGATTTTGAGGTTATTGTGCAGGGCAGTTTGTTTTTTCAGTTCGGCTTTTAGCAAGTAGTACTCTTCACCGGCCGGCTCGAGCGAGGCGAGAACTGCGCTAAGTTCTTCCGGTGATTTAATGGATGAGATTTTACCCAGCAGAAAATCTTCATCGGCCGATTGAGCAACGTGTGAAACCTCATCATTTTTGATCCATTTCATAATATTGCCACCCTGGTAAATATCGCGGGCGAAAGCAAAAAGGTGATCGGTACAGAGTTTGTCGAGCTGCATTTTGGTCGCGGAATCGGAGGGGATTAAAGATAGATTCAGGGCATGAAGGCTGTATTCAGCACTGACGAGGCCCAACTGGTAAGCACTATCTGCCAAAACGGTAAACCGGGCAAGTATGGCCATTTTAGCCGGATCTCGAAACCAGAATGGTTGCTGATGGTTCTGATTGTAAAAACGGTTTACAAGGCCGGGGCAGATATAGTGGGTGGAGATTTTTGACAGCTGTTTGGCAATTAAGGCTGGCATGAATGAAAACAACAGAATAAGGGAAAGATTAAGCTCAAGCAAGGGCACAAAGGCGCGGTGTGCAAAAGACTTTTTTAAGACCGCAGTTGCCTGCTGAATACGTTTTTTTATAATGTTAAATGCAGAAAGGAAATAGTGAAGCTCTAACCTGATCATAATAATATATATATTGTTTTTTTTCCGGAAGGTGATTAAATCCGGTATAATTGCTGTAACAACCTTGCAAAATTGAAATAAAATGATTGAGGAGCATATGATTTTGAACAGATATCTGGCTGTTTCTGGTCTGTATTATGGGAATCAAATCTATAATAATTCACATCGAATAGCCCGGGCCTCCGGGATTATGTTCTACAAGGACCTACCCTATTATCTTACTTAGGAATGATGATAAAATAAAGTACACCATCTTACTCGTTTTTTTACTTTTTTATTTTGTTGTAAAAGTCTTTAAATAGTTCACTATTCGCAGAGGAGCTATGCTCGTGCCTTTGCAGGCATGCCTCATAAATAATAAAAATAACTTCGCAATAGGGTGGACTTTATTTAATCAACGTTCCTTACCAGGCAGCAGTGTTGATTTTTCCGGTATAACAGGATTCTGCAAATTTCGAAGATTTGGCTAATGAAGGCATTAAATTCCTATCTGGATAAAAACCCTTTACCTTTACAACAATTATGTCATTATACACAACTGCGGGATTAATTACCGTAACCTGCAATAAGCGCCTTGCACCCTACCTGGAGCAGGAGGTAAAAGAACTGGGATTTGAAACTGAGGATACCTTTATAACCGGAGTGCATCTGAAAGGCACACTTAACGACTGTATAAAACTTAACCTGAACCTGCGCTGTGCCAGCCAGGTGCTGTATAGCCTGAAACAATTTGAGGCGTATAATGCCGATGATATATATAACAACCTTGCTGATTATGCCTGGGAAAAACTGCTGCCTGCGGATGGTTATTTCTCTGTTACCAGCAATGTAATGAATGAGACGATCAACAACAGCATGTTTGCCAACCTGAGGGTGAAGGATGCCATTGTGGACCGGATGCGGGAAAAGACCGGCAAAAGGCCCAATACAGGCGCTGAGCTGAGCGGTGCGGTGATTCACCTGTTCTGGAAGAATGAAACAGCCGAGGTATTTATAGATACATCGGGCGACTCGCTGGCACGGCATGGCTACCGGAAAATACCAGGCCGGGCGCCTATGCTTGAGGCACTGGCATCGGCAGCAATAATGGCTACCCGCTGGGACAGGAATTCGCCTTTTGTGAACCCAATGTGCGGCTCTGGCACAGTGGCTATAGAGGCAGCACTGATAGCTACAAATACCAGGCCCGGATTGTTCCGGCTCAACTATGGCTTTATGCACCTGACCGGGTATGACCATGAAATATATCTGAAGGAAATGGAGCTGCTGGACAGCCAGATAAAAGAAGTAGCAGGGCTGCGTATAATAGCCACTGACTATAGTGAAGTGGCCATAGCCAATGCGAAGAAAAATGCTGTTGCCGCTGGTGTTGCGGATATGATTGAATTCAAAATTTGCGATTTTGAAGCTACTGATGTGCCAGAAGGTGGCAAGGGCGTAATGTTTATGAACCCTGAATATGGAGAACGTCTGGGTACGGAATCGGAACTGGAGGCTACTTACAAGCGCATTGGTGATTTTATGAAGAAAAAGTGCGGCGGATATTTCGGTTACATCTTTACCGGCAACCTGGACCTGGCCAAGAAGATTGGCCTCAAGGCAAAGCGGAGGATTGAGTTTTATACCAGCATCATTGATTGCCGGATGATGGAATATGAACTTTATGAGGGGAGCCGGAGGATGGTAAGGGAGGGAGATAGCGGGAAAGATATCTAGACTATAGCTTTTAATTTGAATATCGAAATGTAGTTTTTTGGAATTTTTACATACCCAAAAACACTCTCCCTGATTTTTTGTATCTTTCCGGCGGTATGAGCAATCATACCATTTTTTTTGGTGGTGCCGTATTGAAATGAACAAATAATAACATAAAATGTTTGCATATTTAGAGGGCCACATGGCCTATAAATCACCATCGTTGCTGCACCTGGATGTGCATGGTGTGGGGTATGAGATCAACATTACCCTGCAGACCTATGCCAAGATCCAGACATTGGAAAAATGCCGGCTGTATACCCACCTGCAGGTAAGGGAAGATGCGTGGGTATTGTATGGATTTGCGGATGAAGAAGAAAGAGCCACTTTCAGGCAATTACTAAACATAAACGGCGTGGGTGCAGTTACCGCAAGGATCATATTGTCATCGCTTACACCTGATGAACTGGAACGTGCTGTGGCAGGTGAAGATAACCGCACATTGGAGAAAGTAAAGGGTATAGGCGCCAAAACTGCACAACGTATTATTCTTGAATTAAAAGGGAAGCTAACCAGGCAGAAAAATACATCGGCAAATGCGCCCGTGGTACACAATACAACGCAGGAAGATGCGTTAATAGCTTTGGTGAATTTAGGTATCAGCAGAAGTGTTGCGGAAGGGGCTATAAAGAAAATTTCGAATGCAGCCTCGCTGACTATTGAAGAACTGATCAAACAAGCGCTACGTGTCTTGTAAAAACCACAAAAGCAAAAATTGAAGGGCAGCAGTAATTTCGGATATAAATTAGTTTGTTTTATAGCGCTGGTAGCGGCTATAATGCATGTTGCTGCCCGGGGTTACCGTCCTTTTTACAAGCATTATGATCCGGATCCGGACTCAACAACCTATGATGACAGTGTGGCAAGGGCAACAGACAGTATAGCTAAGGCCGAAAAAGAGAAGCACCATCTGAGGTTCCCGATTTATGACAAAACAGGTGACCCATTTACAGATTATAACCGCCCGGGGAGCATGGACCTCAAAGACCCGAGGAATGAGCACCAGGGATTTGAATACGATCCTGACTCCAACCACTACAACTTTAACGATAAATTAGGGAATGAATTTCTGCGTAATCCCACCTATCTCACACTTGATGAATACGAGAAATACAGGGGTAAGGAGGATGAGGATGCCTACTGGCAACGCAGGATGGATGCCATGATGCTGTTTAACAAAACACCGGAATTGCCCCAGATGTACAAGGATGGTTTGTTTGACCGAATATTCGGAACCAATACCATATCCGTAAAGCCACAGGGGAATGTAGATGTAACCTTTGGCGGTAACTGGCAGAATATCAAAAACCCGACCCTGACTCAGCGAGCACAGAAGTATGGCGTATTTGATTTCAACATGGATATGAACATCAACCTGCTGGCAACGGTGGGTGATAAACTGAAACTGAATATCAGTAACAATACCAAGGCGACATTTGATTACCAGAATATACAGAAACTGGACTATAGCGGTAAGGAAGATGAAATGCTTAAAAAGATTGAGGCAGGGAATATCAGTTTCCCATTAAAGAGCAATCTTATAAGTGGTGTTCAGTCCCTTTTCGGGCTAAAAACCCAGTTGCAGTTTGGTAAACTTTGGGTAACAACTGTATTGTCTCAGCAGAAATCGCAGCGCAAGAGCCTTACCATACAGGGAGGGGCACAATCGCAGCAGATACTGATAAAGGCCGATAACTATGAAGAAAACAAGGACTTCCTGCTAGCCCAATATTTCCACGACCATTACAATTCGGCGCTGGCGAGTTTTCCATTAATCAATTCGGGAATTAATATCAGCAAAATTGAAGTTTGGGTAACCAACAAAAACGGTGTTGTGAACGGAGTGAGGAATATAGTTGGGTTTATGGACCTTGGCGAAGCAATGCCCAACAATGGTACGGCCAACCCGATATACAATCCCCGCAATCCGATCAGGAACGGATTACCTGATAACAGCGCTAATTTTCTTTACCAGGAACTGGAACAGAATCCGGCAGTACGGTTGCAGAGTACCTCTATCAATGCACTTGGTAACTTGCATCTGACTTCAGGCACTGATTTTGAGGCTGTAACCGGCCGGCAACTTGCAACGACAGAATATTCTTTTAATCCTGCGCTTGGGTATATATTGCTGAATACACAAATGAACCCTTCGGATGTACTGGGTATTGCCTACCGGTATACCTATAAAGGAAAGGTTTACCAGGTGGGTGAATTTGCTGAAGACCTTCCGCCAGACAGTACCGACTCGAAGGTTATTTTTCTGAAGTTGCTGAAAGGTACATCAGCCAGGCCGGGATTACCTATATGGAAGCTGATGATGAAAAACATTTATGCACTGGGCGGCTTCGGGGTTTCGAAAGACAATTTTGTGTTAAATATCCTCTACCAGGAACCGGGCGGCGATGATCTCAGGTATCTGCCAGAAGGGCCTAAAAAAGATATCCCGCTGCTTACATTGCTTAACCTTGACCGCCTGAATGCACAAGGAGAGCCCCAGCCTGATGGAATTTTCGACTTTGTGGAAGGGATTACCATCAATACACAGCAGGGGAAAATAATATTCCCTGTGTTGGAACCATTCGGTGAGGACCTGGCACCAGCGCTATCCATCCCTCCCAGTACTACCCCGGACAGGGTGCTGGCCCAGAAATATGATTTCCAGGTGCTTTATGATTCGACCAAAGTAATTGCCCAGCAAAACCAGCAAACGGACCGGTACATTCTTAAGGGGAGTTATAAATCTACATCTTCATCAGATATCTTCCTGGGAGGTTTCGCTATACCTCCCGGATCAGTATCAGTATCAGCAGGAGGAACAAAGCTGGTTGAGAATCAGGATTATACTGTGGACTACGGGCTGGGGCGATTAAAAATCATCAATACGGGGATACTCAATTCAGGGGTGCCCATTAATATTCAGTATGAGGATAATGCCACATTCGGTTTTCAGCAACAGAATTTCATGGCCGCAAGGTTTGATTATTATGTGAGCAAAAAGCTCACACTGGGCGCAACCATCATGCGGCTGAATGAACGGCCTTTTACGCAGCAGGTAAATTACGGTGATGACCCGATTAAAAACACGGTAATAGGGATGGACATGAATTATCAGTCGGAAGTGGCTGCTATTACCCGTGCCCTTAATGTAGTTCCAAAGATATTCACCTCATCTGCCTCTTCATTTATCAATGCCAACCTGGAAGGTGCAGCATTACTGCCTGGCCACCCAAAACAGATTGATGCCCTTGACCCCGAAGGATCGGTATATATAGACAACTTTGAGGGTACGAGCAGCACTTACGACCTTAAATTTCCAGCTGTAGCATGGTCATTATCCTCAACACCGTTTGGAGCAGTTAATAAATATAATATTTCATTGTTTCCAGAAGCAGCCAATGACGATGCACTGACCAATGGGCAGAACAGAGCGAAACTGGCATGGTATACTCTTGAGCCAACACTTGTTGACCCGGGAAGCAGTGTGCCTAACTATGTAAAATTTGATACTTTCAACAACAATGCCAACCAGCATTATGTGAGAATGGTGCAGCAGCAGGATGTATTTCCGAATCTGCAAACACAGGCGCTGCAGACCTCACTGAGTACCTTTGACCTGGCCTTTTTCCCCAACCAACGTGGGCCCTATAATTTTGATGCTACCAATATCAACCCTGATGGCACATTGATGAATCCGGCCAGCAGATGGGGTGGTATCAGCCGGTCGATAGATAATACCGACTTTGAAGCTTCCAATGTAGAGTATATACAGTTTTGGGTTATGGACCCATTTATAGGTAATACACCAAAGACAGGCGGATCCTTATATATCAACCTCGGAGATATATCGGAAGACATACTGAAGGATTCGAGGATGTTTTTCGAAAATGGTATTCCCAGCCCGTTTGACAATACAAAACTGGATACCACTGTTTGGGGATACGTACCTAAATTTGAACAACAAATCACCCAGGCATTTGATAATGACCCAAATGCAAGAATACTGCAGGACGTAGGTTATGATGGTTTGCCGGATACAACCTCACTTGCAGGACAGCTTGATGAACGGCACAAATTTTCGGCATTTTTAAATCAGCTGAAAACCAGATTAGGAGCTAATAATCCGGCATATATATCATCCTTCAATGACCCGTCGAATGATAATTATCATTTTTACCGCGGTGGAGATTATGATACAGCCTATGCAGGCAATGGCCTGCCAGTAATCAGCAGGTACAAGGCCTATAATAATCCTCAGGGTAACTCCCCTATCACTGACCCGAATGCGTCTTATTCTACCGCTGAAACTACTATTCCGGAATCGGAAGATATCAACAGGGACAATACGCTTAATGAAGCAGAGAACTATTTTCAGTACCGTATTGATTTCACGCCCAATATGCCCATTGGCACCAATTATGTAGTGAATACAATTGATACCCTGGTAACCCTGGCAAGCGGCCAGACCAACCAACGGGAAAAATGGTACCAGTTTAAAATTCCTATAAAGAACTACAACCATGTAGTAGGTGGTATAGCAGATTTCAGGTCAATCCGGTTTATGCGTATGTTCCTGGCCGGGTGGAGTGATAGTGTGGTATTCCGTTTTGCTTCGCTGGAACTGGGGCGCAACCAATGGAGAAATTATGAATACAGCCTGCTGACACCCGGTGAGAATGTACCCCAGGCCAATGCTTCGACAACTGATTTTACTGTTACCTCAGTAAGTATTGAACAAAACGGCTCAAGAACACCCATACCTTATGTAATACCTCCCGGAGTTTCGCGGCAGCTGACCACAGTGCAAACAGGAGTTAATCTGCAGCAAAATGAACAATCGCTCTCATTGAAAACCTGCGCCCTGCAGGATGGCGATGCCCGGGCTGTATATAAAGAGGTGGATGTAAACATGAACCAGTTTACCTACCTGAGAATGTTTATCCATGCCGAGACTGTGCAAGGTGAGCCGACTGTGAAAGATGCCGATGTAGATGCATTTGTGAGGATAGGAAGTGACTTTACCAACAACTATTATGAGTACAGGATGCCCCTTACCATAACCAAAGTACCCGGGCCAACTGCAGACGTGTATGTATGGCCAGCCTCAAACGAAATGGACCTGGTACTGCAAGACCTGGTAAGCGCAAAAAAAGAGCGTGACCTGAAGAACTGGCCTAATACACAACCATACTATACCAAAGATTCGAAAGGTAATACTATTGTAGTATTGGGCACACCGAATATAGGTGCAGCAAAGAATATTATGCTGGGTGTAATGAATCCGAAAAAGACCAGCCAAACACCGGGTGATGACGGACTGGCCAAATGCACAGAAGTATGGTTTGATGAGCTGAGGATGGCCGGTATCAATGACCATGCAGGCTATGCAGCCGCCGGCAAAATAGGTATTCAGCTTGCCGACCTTGGAAATATCAATCTTTCAGGCACCATGCATACGCCCGGGTATGGCAATATAGACCAGAAAATAGCCCAGAGATTACAGGATAATTACTACCAGTTTAATACATCGGCCAACATAGCGCTTGGTAAATTTTTCCCAAGATCATGGGGTGTGCAATTACCGATGTTTGTGGGGTATACTGAGAGTGTAAGTACTCCAAAATATGATCCGTTTAACGGTGATGTATTATTGAGCGATGAGCTTTCAGCTGCCAAAAGCAGGGCTCAGCGCGATTCAATTAAAAATGTATCGCAGGATTTCACCTCAATTAAAAGCCTGAATTTTACAAATGTGCGGATACTCGGTGATAAGGCCGCCCCTCCTAAGGCTTTCAAGATGCCCTGGAGCCTTAAAAATTTCGATTTCAGTTATTCACTCAATGACCAGAATAAACATAATCCGACCGTATCAATGGATAATCTGCTTACGCAGAAGCTGGGTATTGGCTATACTTATAGTATTAAGGTGAAACCAATAGAGCCTTTCAAAAGGTTAGTTACGTCAAAATCAAAATGGTTTGCACTGATAAAGGATATAAATATTACGCCCCTGCCATCCACCTTTACCATGCGCAACGACCTTAACAGGGTAACGGAAGAAACACAGGTGAGAAGCGCCAATGACGGAAGTGGCTATGTTATACCTCCTTCTTTTTACAAAAACTTTACCTGGAACAGGGTGTATACATTGCGTTGGGAGTTAATGAGGTCGCTATCTTTCGATTATTCGGCTACAAATATCTCAAGAATTGATCAGCCATACGGCCTGATTGATACTAAAGCAAAGGAAGATTCTTTATGGAACAGGATAAAGACCCTGGGGCATACAACCAACTATTCACAGACTTTCAACAGTACTTATAATGTGCCCCTGGCAAAACTGCCACTAACCGACTGGATGACCTGCAGGGTGAGTTATTCAGCCAATTACTCATGGACCGGTGCTGCACCCGTGGCCTATGACCTGGGTAATACTATAGGCAATACCCAGACTAAAACAATAGCTGGTGAAATGAACTTTAATAAACTATATGATAAATGGCGATGGCTGAAAGCAATAAATGCACCACAACCTGCCGCCAAAAAAGACCTGAAAGGCGGTAATATTTCTGTTCCAGCGAGTGATACAAAACAAACAGTAAAAGACCTGAGAAAAAACCCGACTTCGCCATTGCCCGGCGGGGGTAATGGCCCTGGTGGCAATAACCCGGCTGGAGGTAACAACGCTGGAGGTAGTGGCGGAGGTGCAGGTGGAGGAAGTGGTGCAGGAGGTAACAACAATAATGCACCCGACAGCAGCAAGGCAGTCAGCAGTAATCCGAAAACAGACAGTAGTAAAACAGGCAAAGGTGGTTCGGGGCCAGGCAGTGCGGGAACAGGGACCGGCAGTGGCTCCGGAAATACTGCAGGCAGTGGGGGCAGCGGTAGTGGAACCGGTAGCGGGGGAACGGGAAATAATGGCGGAAGTAGCGCAAATAATCCCTATTCAGGAGCTATATTCAAGGGTGTAAATATATCGAAGCTTACTGACCAGCAACTGGACTCCATGGTAGAGTTGCAGGATGAACTGGATGATGCCAAGGCTGCCGCTGATAAAGCCAAAAGGAAGGCTGAACGCAAGGCTGCCAGGAAACTGCGGAGGAGCAAACTTCCTCACCTTTCGCCTACAGAAATAGCGATTGGCCGTGTACTTACTGCATTGACAAGGGTGACGGTTAATTACACTCAGACAGAAGGCACTATATTGCCCGGATATATGGACAGCACCAGGATTATGGGCGTAAACAATTATTCCAGCGCTCCGGGCTTTAACTTTGTATATGGCTACCAGCCAAATGCCACCTGGCTATACCAGCAGGCGGTAGCAGGCAGACTGACCAGGGATTCGTTATTCAACGCACAGTTTCAGCAAAACTTTACCAGCAATCTGAATGCAACAGCATCGCTATCGCCAGTAAAAGATTTAAGAATAGACCTTACACTTACCAAAACATTCAGCAACTCGCGTAGCGCTTTATATGCCGACACGAGCGTAACATCGAATACGCAACCTTACAGCGCCGATAGTTTTCATCAGTTTAACCCTTATGGATCAGGCTCGTTTAATATTTCCTACATGTCTCTTAAAACTATGTTTCAAAATACCAGTGTAGGTTCAAATGTATATAACCAGTTCCTTGCCGACAGGATGATTGTTTCGACCCGGCTGGGTAAAAGCAACCCTTATACCAATGGTTTGCCCGACCCGTCAAACCCAGGTTATTTAAAAGGCTACGGGCCTTATTCGCAGGATGTGTTGGTACCATCATTTATTGCTGCCTATTCTGGCAACAGCGCCGGAGCAATACCAATGATTGATTACAATCACACCTCCCTGCAGGACAATCCGTTTAAATATTTTAACCCTACGCCTAACTGGAAAATAACTTATAACGGATTAAGCAAATTGCCGTTTTTCAGTAATTATTTCAAAAGCTTTACCATTAATAATGCATATACAGGTACCATGTCGATAAACGGGTTTAATTCGAACCTGCTGTTTAATGACCTTTATGGCCTGGGCTTCCCGTCGTTCATCGATTCCAACTCGCATAATTATGTGCCATTCTTCCAGGTGCCGAATGTTACGATATCGCAGGCGTTCAACCCGCTTGTTGGATTTGATGTTGCATTTAAAAACAACCTTACCTGCAAATTTGAGTTACGGGAGTCGAAGATGGAGAGCCTTAGTCTGATAGATTACCAGATAGCTGAGAACACCAGCAAAGAATATGTGATCGGGCTTGGATTCCGTAAGAAGGGTATCAAACTGCCATTTAAGGTAGCAGGCATACGTAAACTGAAAAATGAACTGATCTGCAAGATGGATATTGGCCTGAGAGATGATAAGACCAGCAATACTTTCCTGGCCAATAATATCAACGTGGTATCGAGGGGGCAGCAGGTATTAAGGATATCGCCTACGGTAGATTATTCAGTGACACAGAAACTGACGCTTCACTTTTTCTTCGACCGCACACAGACGATACCTTATGTGTCTAACTCCTACCCTACTACCACAACCAGGGCAGGCCTAACACTCCGGTTTATATTTGCACAATAGCGGGTTTTGTCATTGGATAAATGGATTAATATAAAACCAAACTACATTCAACTGTGCTTGATTGATACCCCAACCTTTTTCACTATTGGTTTCCCCATATGTTATTATCCCAAAGCAATTCGCAAGAATTATTTCACCCTTTCAGGGTTGTCAGAATCTTGATATACTATCGAGTGGCTTCACGCCTAGCTGGTGTATTATGCCCATACAGGTTAGTCAGACTGCATAAGTTAATAACATTGCGGTTTCACAGTAGCTATTCACATCCTTAATCCTGTTGGAGTAAAATTGGTCTACGAATTTGAACAGGACCGTCTCTTAATCTTTCAATGCATTGAATGCATACAGGGCCATCATTCCCATGCCGGTTTTGAGCGCAGATTCATCAATATCAAAATGAGCATTATGTACAGGAGTGGTAAATTCTTTGCCATCGCGGCTGGTGCCGAGCCTGAAAAAACAGCCTGGTACATGATGGGTATAAAAACTGAAATCCTCTCCGGTCATACGCATATCAAGGGCATGAACATTTGCGGGACCAGTAAAGGACTTTGCCCAATCAATAGCCTTGCCGGTAAGCTCCGGATCATTATAAACACATGGGTAACCAGATGGTATATTAATTGTTACTTCAGCTCCGTAAGCAGTACATGTTTTCTCGGTAAAATCCTTTATCCAGCGGTGGGCCTCCTGACGCCATTTTTCATCCATTGTTCTGAAAGTACCCTGAATTTCTACTTTCTCAGGTATAACATTGGTAGTAAATCCTCCTTCAATTTTTCCGAAGGTAAGTACAGATGGGATCAACGGATTAGCTTTACGTGATACCACCTGTTGGAGGCCGGTAATGAGTAAAGCCGCAATAGCAATGGTATCAACTGTAAGATTGGGTAAGGCAGCATGTCCCCCTTTTCCTTTTATTGTAATATATATTTCATCGGCACTGGCCATGTATTTTCCAGGCCTGAAACCAACAGCACCTGAAGGCAGATCAGGGTACACATGTAATCCAAAGATGGCATCAGGGTGAGGATTTTCCAGAACACCCGCCTCTATCATAAGGCTAGCACCGCCCGGATGCATCTCTTCTCCGGGCTGAAAAATCAGTTTCACAGATCCTTCAATCTCATCTTTTATGTCATTCAGAATATGCGCCGCACCCAAAAGACAACTGGTATGCACATCATGGCCGCAAGCATGCATAACACCTATATTCTGTGATTTATAACTGGCATTGTTTTTTTCTTCAATAGGCAACGCATCCATATCAGCACGCAGGGCTATGCACCTCTTAGCAGGCATCTTGCCTTCAATAATACCCACTACGCCCGTACCTGCAATTCCTGCCTGGTACTTAATACCCCATTCTTTTAATTTTCCAGCAACAAAAGCTGCAGTATTCACTTCATTGAATGATAGCTCCGGATGGGCATGCAGATGGTGCCTTATCTCCTGAATTTCTGCAAAATACTGCTCTGTTTTTTCCTTTATTCTTGAAAGTATCATCAGGACTAAGGTAAACTATTTTATGTGGTTTTGAATAACCGGAATCCTTTTATGGTTTTATCCTGCTTTATTTCCTGTATATCAATGAACTATTTTGTCGGGAATAATCATTGAAATACCGCTGAGTGTCTTTACCTTTTTAAGCAAAGCGGCAGCCTCATTACGGTTTGTAAAATCACCTGCTTTAAGCCGGAAAGAGGGTGCAGTAAAAACCACGTATACCGGTATACCCGGAAAACGCTTACTGAATTCTTTTTTCAGGTTATTGGCTTTTTCCCTATCAGGGCCGTTATATAACTGCACTCTGAATCCTCTTGCAGCGCCCATCTTTACTCCCAACTGATTTTTGGGCATTGAAATTTTGTTAACAGAATCGGCTGTTGCAGGTTTATGTCTGGCATTATCAGCCAGACCAGATTCCAGACTAATTGTTATAGCGGGATGTTTTTTTTCTGAAGATTTCCGTTTCTCAGCCGGCAAGGTAAGTTCAGGCTCCCTATGGTTTGTATTACCTTCGGCATTTGCATCACCCGCAGGGTTCCGCTTAAGTAATTGTAACCTCGGGTCGGAATGTATGACCACATTTCCTGCTTTATTTTGTTGGGCATACACACAAGTCGGGCCAGCAAAAATAATAACAACAACAACGAATACGCAAAATGATTTCATCAGTAAAAAATCCGGCAAATTTACTGAAATCATCAATGCTCCCTGCCTGTTGAATCAAAATAATACAGTAATAGCAGATAATTACCGGCTAAATGATACGGAATAACAGCTTATTAAATAAATATACTACTGGTTTATATTCCGGCTTTCTTTCATGATTTGAACACTTGCCGAAGTACCCAACCTAAGGGCACCTGCTTCAATAAGGTCAAGAGCCGCCTGATATGTACGGATGCCACCTGAAGCTTTGATACCTACCCTGTAAGGCAGATTGGCCCTCATGGTTCTTACCGCTTCAACCGTAGCCCCTCTGCTGGCAAAACCAGTAGATGTTTTCATGAAATCAATGTCGTAATTGCTATAAAGCCTGCAACATTCAAGCAGTTCGTTTTTGGTCAGAATACCGCTTTCAACAATTACTTTAAGCACCTTTCCTTCCGAATAAACAGGTTTAAGGCAAGTTTCGATTTCATATTCAAGTTGCTTGTAATTCCCGCTTTTAAGCGCAGTGAGATCAATAACCATATCGAGTTCATCGGCTCCTTTGGCTAGCGCTTCCTCAATTTCCTGTACTTTAGAATCAGGAGAATTACCACCCAATGGAAAACTGATAATGGTAACCACTTTTACATTCGAACCATCCAGCATTTTCTTGGCATTCACAATATACTTAGCCGGAATACAGACCGCATAAAAGTTTTCGAGGGAAGCTTCAAGGCATAATTTGTCCACATCCGACATTGTAGTGCCAGGTTTCAACAGAGTATGCTCTATTGAATTAGATAAGTTAAAAGACATAGTTTCCAATTAATTTAATGCCAAATTAATCTTTAAAAATGTAAACGCATCGTTATTAATCGGAAAACAACATATAAACTATTGCCACGATTGTATTATCTTTAATTTGTGGTAATATTCTTTTTTTTATGCCAGATTTTTAATGATTTCTTCAGCAAATTCACTTGTTTTCAAGAGTGTGGCATCATGCATCAGATTAAAAAAATCAATGGTTACCCTCTTTCGTTTAATGGTGGTTGCCAAAGCATCTTCAATACAGGTGGCAGCCTCGTTCCAACCCAGGTATTCCAGCATCATTACGCCACTCAGCAACAAGGATGAGGGATTCATGGTATTGGTGTTGGCAAACCGAGGAGCAGTGCCATGTGTAGCTTCAAAAACAGCATGGCCGGTAATGTAATTGATATTGGCTCCGGGAGCAATGCCTATACCGCCAACTGATGCCGCTGCTGCATCTGATATATAATCGCCATTAAGGTTGAGTGTAGCAACTACCGAATAATCTTTGGGTGATAGCAATATCTGCTGCAGAAAATTATCGGCAATAACATCTTTTATTATCAGTTTGCCCTGCGATTCAGCTTTTTTCAGTCGGGCATTGGCCACATCTTCACCCTGTGTTTTGCGGGCATTTTCCCATTGCCCCCAGGTATACACTTTATCTCCGAATTCCCTTTCGGCCAATTCGTAGCCCCATAGTTTGAAAGCGCCCTCGGTATATTTCATAATATTGCCTTTGTGCACTATAGTAACAGAAGGCATATTATGTTCGAGTGCATATTTTATGGCTGCCCTTATGAGTCTTTCGCTCCCCTCTTTTGATACAGGCTTAATACCGAAGGCAGATGACTCCGGGAACCTGATTTTTTTTCCGGCATGAAGGTCATTAACCAGGAAATGCAATAGTTTTTCGGCTTCAGGAGTGCCCATGGCAAACTCAATACCAGCGTAGATATCCTCGGTATTTTCCCTGAAGATTACCATATCCACATTTTCGGGATGCACCACCGGCGATGGAACACCTTTGTACCATTTCACAGGCCGCAGGCAAACATACAGATCCAGCTCCTGCCGCAAAGCGACATTCAGCGAACGGATACCACCACCTACGGGAGTGGTAAGCGGCCCTTTTATGGATACGATATATTCACGAGCTATATCGAGGCTTTCGGCAGGTAGCCACTCGCCTGTTTCATTAAATGCCTTTTCACCAGCCAGAATTTCCAGCCATTCAATCTGGCGTTTGCCACCATATACAAATTCGACAGCGGCATCCAGCACCAGCTTGCTGGCCCTCCACACATCCGGCCCTATACCATCGCCTTCAATAAACGGAATTACGGGGTTCTCGGGAACTATCAGGTGGCCGTCGGGGCCCATTACTATTTTATCACCAGGCATTTAATTATGGGATTTTGAGGTGCGAAGGTAATTGATGCCATGCAAGCTGGCAAAAAGAAAACAATGGCTAAAGCTAAATTTATCTTTTGTTAGGTATACATCATTTCAATTTTGTTCTGGAACAGGTAAACAATATTCAATCCGGACTATAAAGTACATTTAATCTCTTTTTATTGAGATTTAATATCGTCAAATTACGCATATCAAATAATTACAAGCAACGATCAAAAAACAACAATGATGAATAATAATTTAACTTTACAAAACGTTATTAAACATAACCACAATTAGTTATTGATGAAATCACTACCCATACTAATATTATCAGTGATGCTAGCCGGCCGTATGTCGGCGCAGATCACGTTTGCACCTGAATTCGGTGTAAATGCAGGGGCTTATTTTGCAGGAAAAGATGGCACAAACAGCAGTAAAATCAGCCCGGGCATCCGAACCGGTATCAGAACAGATATTCCATTGTTCAGGAGGTATCATTTACTTACCGGTCTACTGTATGTGCGGAATGGATATTCTACCGGGCAGGCAGCGGCGGCGGGCGGTGGTTCTAATGATTTATCGATTAATACTATTGAGCTGCCTTTACAATTTATATACAGATCGAAAGGGAATGCTGTAGCTGCGCCCTATTGCGGTATTGGCCCTTATTTAGGCTTTAATGCAGGCGGTAGAGCTTTTATTCCGGGTGCAATAATTTATCCGGGCTCGGGCAACTTTGACAGTTACAGGTCACTTGCAGTTGGTTCTTCAAACAAGGATGATATCAGAATGTTTGATGCAGGTATCAGCATTACCGCCGGAATGAAGATGATAAATGGCATTTATATTTCTCTGTTGCTTCAGAGAGGGATGGTTAATCTTGATCCGCCCAGCGAGTTCGGAGCAAATACCAAATCGTTTGGTGCAGGAATGAGTATTGGCTATTTTATTCACCATAAACAAGTCACAAAAACCGAACCCACTGAAAAGAAATAGGAAATGTAATCTTTACTGATTCAATTACCAGTACTAATTTGCAGAATTATGTTTTGCATTTGCAGATGAAGAATGAGTAAGGCAATTCCCAAAACTTACCAAGTAATCGTCCTAAATCGTATCTTTGCTGTCCGGCAAAATATTTTTATACTATGTCATCTACCTGGTTCCGTCGTAATAAGAAAGGAATACTGACTACTACAGAAGAGAAAAAGGAGACCCCTGATGGCTTGTGGCACAAGTGCAGCCAATGTAAGGCCACGGTAACCGTAAAGGAACTGCACGATAACCTGTACATATGTCACAAGTGCAACTACCACAACCGCATCAATGCAAAGGAATATTTCGAGATACTCTTCGATAACAACAAATACGAATTGTTGTTTGAAAACATAGCTCCTAAGGATTTCCTGGGTTTCGTAGATATGAAACCCTATGACGAACGCCTGCTGGAAGCCCAGAAAACAACCGGGCTTAAAGACGCTATGACAGTGGGTGTGGGCAAAACCGGCAATATATGCTTTGTGATCGCCTGCATGAACTTTAACTTTATTGGTGGCTCTATGGGCTCGGTGGTAGGTGAAAAAATAAGCAGGGCAATAGATTACTGCATTGAGCATAACCTGCCATTGATGGTCATTTCCAAATCAGGCGGGGCCAGAATGATGGAGAGTGCCTTTTCGCTGATGCAGATGGCAAAAACAGCAGCAAAACTGACACAGCTTGCCAAGGCAGGACTACCCTACATATCCCTGATGACCGACCCAACGACCGGTGGTGTAACTGCCTCTTATGCTATGCTGGGCGATATAAATATTGCAGAACCCAATGCGCTGATCTGCTTTGCAGGCCCAAGGGTTATAAAAGAAACCATAAAGAAAGACCTGCCGGAAGGTTTTCAGCGTTCGGAATTCCTGCTGGAGCATGGCTTCCTTGATTTTATTGCCGACCGCAAGGTTCTTAAAAACAAGCTCATTATGGCTCTGGAATGGTTTATAAAGGGACATACCAAACCAAAATGTGTGGAACTGGTCAGCAATGAGAAGCATGAAGTAATTGCAGAACTGACCGCTTAATTAAAATCCAAATTCCAAATTCCAAATTCCAAAATCCAAAATCCAAAATCCAAAATCCAAA
>Ga0214164_1000723_pt1 | contig 20777 bp, 22 predicted proteins | sample TroBogepilimnion_13_FD_153003 | JGI IMG/M metagenome (GOLD analysis project Ga0214164, IMG submission 153003) | Freshwater microbial communities from Trout Bog Lake, WI - Practice 03JUN2009 epilimnion v4 | ecosystem: Environmental > Aquatic > Freshwater > Lake > Epilimnion/Euphotic zone ...
GGTATTCTATAAAGCTGCAAAAATGGGAAGGCAGTTTTGAAGAAGCCGGAGAAACATTCAGGAGCCTGCTTACGGATGCAGTAAGGCTGCGCCTTATATCCGATGTTACAGTCGGGTCCTGCCTGTCTGGCGGACTCGATTCTTCCAGTTTAGTTTGTCTTGCCTCTGAATTACTGAAAAAGAAAGGTGATTTTGCAGGCCAGGAAACAGTAACAGCCTGCTATGATAATGTTGCCTATGATGAGTGGAAATTTGCACTTGAGGTAATCAACAAAACCAATGCTCATCCACACCAGGTTTACCCGTCATTCAGCCAGTTGCAAAATGAAATAGATGCCTTTCTGTGGCACCAGGATGAGCCTACCGGCAGCACCTCACAATTCAGTCAGTGGGCAGTTTTCAAAAAAACGCATGAGGTAGGCCTGAAGGTGATGATTGATGGCCAGGGAGCTGACGAATACCTGGCGGGATATGGCGGCAATGACCTTTCACTATATGCGGGCCTGTTAGGCCAGGCTCATCTGTATTCACTGTTTGATGAGGCTGTAAATTATAAAAAAGAAAAAGGTAACTGGCCTGTCGGGTTTTTGATAGGTGCCATGCAACTGACATTTGGTTCGGGGTTTGCAAAAATCCTGCCGGATAAATTGAAGCTGAAACCAAAACAATTACCAGCCTGGCTGAAAACTGCACCTGGTAATGCACCTGATATCTGTATGGCAGACAGTCTGAGGGCTAATTTGTTAAGGCAGATTTACAGCGAACCATTGCCCTCTTTATTGCGCTATGAAGACCGGAATTCAATGGCCTGGAGTGTGGAGTCGAGGACACCCTTTATGGACTACCGTCTCGTAGAGTTTACTCTGGGGTTGCCTGAACGGTTTATTTATAAAAGAGGTGTGCGTAAAACAATCTTGCGGCAGGCAATGCACAATGTTATACCCGAAGCAATAGAAAACAGGAAGGATAAAATGGGTTTTGTAACGCCCGAAGAAGTATGGCTTAAAGGAGTAGGTAAAGAATGGTTTGTGAAAGGAGTTGAAGATGCAATAAGCTTATGTCCTGAACTGTTTAATGCCGGTGAACTAAGGCAGTTTTGCGCCGATATGATTAGTGGTAAATTACCTTTTGATTTCTCCATATGGCGTATCCTTGCATTTGGTAAATGGTATGCTTCAATGACCAATAATGGGTAACAAAATGAGAATAGCTTTTGTATGCCACCCGTACCATCGGGGTGGTGTTACCCGTTGGATGGCAGATGCGGCCCTAGCTCTTGCTGAAAAGGGGCATGAAGTGTATTTCATCGCAGTATCACCTGTAAAAGAGTTTTATTCGGCTAAGGGCCGGGAAACCTTATTGCAACTAATAGGTAAATCAGCAAATACAGTAAAGATTATCAGTGAACCTGCAGGTTATGAATTTGAGTTCGGAACCCCTGAATACCGGGCCTGGAGTTATAAAAGGCTGATTTCGAAATTGCCCGCCGGAACCCCTATAATTTTATCGGATGATCATGCGGTTTGGGAAGCTGCTACTTACATGCACAATGGTTATCCTGTAGTGGGTGTGCTGCATGCTGATGAAAACCACTATTACGATCTTGCTGAAAAATACCAAAGTAAAGTTGATCTTTTTGCCTGTGTTTCGGAGCGCGTTAAGGTGACAGCTAAAAACAGAATGCCTGATTATGATCCGGCCAAGCTTGTAACAATTCCGTGCGGTATCAACCTTCCGGCAGTGAGGACTTCAGAAAGGACGGATGATATTTTAAAACTGGTTTTTGTGGGCAGGATCAGCGAATACCAGAAGAGGGCCGGAGACCTGATTAAGATAGCTGAATTACTGGTTGCGCAAAACGTAAACTTTAACCTGAATATAATAGGAGACGGCAACCTGAAACCCGCAATGGAAAAGCAAGTTACAGAAAAGGGATTGCAGGCTATGGTGAAATTCCCGGGCTGGTTGTCGCAGAAGGAAGTAGCAAACTATCTAGCTGGGTCAGACATATTGTTGCTAACATCCGATTTCGAAGGCACACCAATAGCTATGATGGAAGCCCTGGCTGCAGGATGTGGCATGGTGGGTACCATGGTCAGTGGTATTGAAGATTACGAGCACCATTCTCTGGCAAAGGATTGCCTAGGTGTATACCTAACTGGCGATATTAGAGCGGCAATAACCAAGATCAGAATATTAGCTGCTATTCCACATATAGTAAGGCGTGAGGCAGCAAGGCAGATGGCTGAAACGGAATTCAGTATGGAGGTTTGCCTTGAAAGATACCTGGCAGCTATGAACAAAATTAAATGGCAGCCTGCCCGGATGCCTTCAATATCGTTTTCATCAAAAAAACTTCTTTACTCCAGATTATTAGCTATTGCACGTTACGCCAAGATCAGCTTTTCGGAACGTTGAACTCATTGAACAACACAAAAAACCCTTTGCAACAAGGGTTGCAAAGGGTTCAAAGAATTATAAATGAGTATTTGCTAGATTTTCCAGTCGTCAACACTGTCGCCTTCGCTAACTGATATGGCAGAAACCGCAGGGGCTTCAGTAACTTCATCCAGCTCAGCTACATCGTTTGCTTCAGCAACTGAAGCAACAGCACCTTCCTCATTTTCCTGATCGTGATTGAACGCATCAAAATCGAAATCGGGCATAAGGTCTGTTTTTACATACTGAATAGTTTCAGTCAGTCCGGCCAGAAATTTGTTGAAATCTTCCTTATACAGAAACATCTTATGACGGTCATAGCCATTGTCATCAAAACGCTTCTTGCTTTCAGTAATGGTTATGAAATAATCATTACCCCTGGTAGAGCGGACATCAAAAAAGTAGGTCCTTCTTTTACCTGCCTTAATGCGCTTGCTGAAGATGCTTTCATTACGGTTGTCGCCACGGTTATCACCACCACGATTATCACTAAAACTTTTATTTTCGTACGCCACAATTCTAATATTTAGTTATCAATTCTACACAAATTTAATTAAAGAAGTGAAGTATCCAAATATTCCGGATTAATTGTGCTTCGTCCGGCATCTGACATAAGGATTAATAATCCAGTCAGGCAAGCAAAAATAAGCTGGGTTATAAGGATAAATGATAATAACCCTATACCTCTGCATCAAATCAATAACTGCAAGTGTGTGCCTGCTCTAATGCATAGGCGCTGTATGTTCACTGAAACTTAATAAGCCTGATAACAGCCGGGAAAGGCAATCAGAGCTAATTGTACCCTGGCTAAAAGAACAGTTTGTGCCGGGCCATTATTCAATGGCCCGGCAGAGGAAATGAATCAAAACCTGACGGGTACAAAAACACTTGTTTTATCCCACTCAATAAGCAAACCATTCTTTTTTATGGTCATAGTCAGTTGTTCCACTGCAGCATCAAGGTTCTTAACAGGAACAGCCGTTTGCAGCACATCCTGGTCTTTATTCTTATCATATTCAAAAGCGCCCCACTGGCCCAGTTTTCCGTTGAGGATAATGGTCCATTCGGTTTTGTTGGGCGTTGCGAACAGGGTATAAGTACCAGCCTTTAATTTTTTATCGCCAAAGGTGCAGTCCTTATCAAAAGTGATCTCTGTAGCCTCGTCGGCACCGGCGCGCCATACCTTACCAAAAGGTTCAAGGTCGCCAAATATTTCCCGTCCTTTTTTATAGGGCCTGCCGTAGGAGATTTTAATGTTATGTGCTGCCACTGTATCATGCGGGCTTTTGCGCTCAGAATTTGGCTTTGGTTTGTGCTTCATGCCCTGTGCAAAAACAGAAGTTGCAACCAGCGTCAACAACATCATAACTGAGAATAGTTTTTTCATTTTATTGATTGAAGTACAGAAAAGTGAATTACAACACCTGCAATAACTATAAAAATTATGCAGGTGCTGGTTTATTTAAATGAATAGATTCGCATCAATAATCTTTTCAGGACGCCCGGTATGGTTTATGCGTTTTTCTTCAAAAACAACAACTGGCCGTAATGCGAAGCCAGGTGAATGGTTCTGGTCATCAGCACATTCAATTTGTTGCGGTTTGGTTCTTTTGCAAAATCTTCTTCAGATACCGCTGTATGCTTATGCAGCCATTCTTCGGGTTGCAAGGTGGCAATACCAGCAGTTAAGGTTTCATTTACTTTGTTCCAGTCGCTGCGCAGTTGTGCAATTGATGGAAATTCTATGCCCGACTTATCAGGGTTCTTAAAAAATGCCTCATGAAAATGGCCATATTTCATTTCTCCCATGCCCAACAGTGACACTAGATGATCGTGTGCCGCAACAAGATGGCCCAGCAGATAAACACCGGTATTCCGGCCCGGAGATACTTCGCCCTGCAATTCTTCATCTGTCAGGCTGTCGAATAATTTGCTGGTGCGCATCAAAGTTCCTGTAAAATTATCTACTACTACTTTTACGGCTATTGGTAATTGCTGTTCCATTTTTTTAAAGTTTGATTTAAAATTAAGAAGGTCTTCCGGAAGACGGTAAATACCTGTATAGGCAATTGTTATTAAATCGGGAATGAAATTGATAACTGTCTGGAAGGTGTCGCAAAATGCGACGCCATGTTTTCTCGTTCTTCGGTAAGCTCGAATATTTATTTACAAGGAAACCATCCCACCTTTGTCATTATCGAAAAACAACACTTCGCCTTTTGCGTTAACAAGATCAAGTCTCAAACTGGATTTATCTTCAAAGACAACTTCAAATAATACATCCTCAATATAATTTACTTTAAAAACAAGTTTTGCTATAAACTCACACAGTAAATTTCTATAATTACTGCTTGGGAACTTTATCTCAATAAGCTCTCTTTTTAATACAGGCAGTCATAAAATGTCATTCTTTGACCATCAAAATCTAGTTGCAGATAATCCTGTACAAAGATGACGCTTGATAATTGTTCTCCAATAAGTGTTTCAAATTCTTGCATAAAAAAGGTATATGTTCTCCCCTTGTGTTTCCTAACAACCAAATTGGCGCAAATGATGATCGGCATGTTTGTAAGCCATGATCCCGATCTGCTCTTCCGTCATTTTACCGAAAAATGCATGCACGAAGTTGGGGTTGGAGAAATGATCGTATGCCTCAATGAGTGCAATCCATTTAGCTTTGTCGGCGGCAATATCTCCGGTTGTTTCGCTTATCCTGAATTCCGGAAGTGTGGGTGTATTGTGTGTGAGCGGGGCATCATCTTTAAGTACCTTTTTCAAGGCCATACGGCCAAAAATGCGGCCTATGAATACACGCGGGTAGGTATGCTTTCCTGCTGTCCATTCATCCCAGATAGCTACGTGCTTCAGCATCTGGTACACATTCATTTTACCCCATAAGGCGGTGCTGTTTTCATTCAGCTTGCTGATCCGGCCCACCAGTTCCTGCCGGGTGGTTTTATCCAATATTGTTTTCATCAGACGTGTTTTGTTATGCGTTATCGGGTATTCTTTTCAAAGTCTCCAGAAGGTAATGCCAGAATTTCTGAACCGAAGATATCTGGGCACATTCATCGGGCGAATGAGCGCCATTGATATTGGGGCCGAAGGAGATCATCTGCATATCGGGATAATTGGTACCCAGTATGCCACATTCCAGCCCGGCATGAACGGCATTTACATGCGCATGGCCATGAAACAATTCTGTGTACAGGTTGGTCATTAATTTCACAACAGGAGCATCGGGTTTTGGCGCCCATCCCGGATAGCTGCCGGCACAGGTGAGTGTTGCATCCATAAGTTCAAATGCACTGCTGATGGCATCTTTAAGATCGGTTTTCTCAGAGTCGACCGAGCTGCGGGTAAGGCATTGCAGGCTGTAAGCGCCATCGGCTACCAGCACACGGGCCAGGTTGTTGCTGCTTTGCACCAGCCCGCTGATTTCCGGGCTCATGCGATATATGCCATTGGGGCAGGCATAGATGGCGCGCAATAATTTATTCTGAAATGCCGCATCTGTTACCTTTTCCGGTAATAAAGCTACCTCAGCTGTAATAGTAAGGTTTGGATCTGTTGCCCTGTATTCTTCTTTAATTGCAGCAGCCAGTGATGCTAAGGTTTCCTTTAGTTTAGCCGCTTTATCACCATCTACTACTACCACTGACACAGACTCTCGTGGAATGGCATTTCTTAAGCTGCCGCCATTGATACTTGCTATACCTACACTACACTCCTTTGTAAGGTGCAGCAATATGCGGTTCATAACCTTATTTGCATTGGCACGGCCAAGATGTATTTCGGCGCCGGAATGCCCGCCGGTGAGGCCCTTCACCGCAATGGTAAATGCTGTATTGCCGGTTGGCTTAATTTGCTCATAATTACCCGTAGCGGTAACATCAATACCCCCGGCACAGCCAATGGTTAATTCATTATCTGCTTCTGTATCCAGGTTCAGCAATGTTTTGCCTTTCAGCAGTCCGCCCTTAAGTGATAATGCCCCGGTCATACCTGTTTCTTCATCAATAGTAAATAGCGCTTCAATAGCCGGATGCGGGATATCGGTTGATGACAACAAGGACATAATTGCCGATACACCTATTCCATTATCAGCTCCAAGCGTAGTGCCCCTGGCCCGCACCCAGTCGCCATCTACATACATTTCTATACCTTGTGTATCAAAGTCGAAAGTAGTATCACTGTTTTTCTGGTGCACCATATCCAGGTGGCTCTGCAGTACTATGGTCTGGCGGCTTTCCATACCAGAAGTTGCCGGCTTTTTTATAATCACATTGCCCACCTCGTCCACATAAGTATCCAGTTTCAACCCCTCGCCAAAGTCTTTGATAAAAGCAATCACCCTTTGTTCTTTTTTCGAGGGCCGAGGCACTGCATTAAGGTCTGCAAAATGATTCCAGAGCACTTTTGGTTCCAGCTCTCTTATTGGTTCGTTCATGTTCAGTGAGATTTAAACTTCTAAAGTAAGAATTATTGTGGTTATGCCTGCCAGGAAAAGGGTTAATTATTGCGCGCCCCGTATGAAATTTCCATATTTTAAATAATCGAAATTATCATACCAAAAAATAGAAAAAATTTACGGAATAATTTTGTTGATAATCAATCTATTGTGTCGAAAAATTATCACATGCATATCGCAAAAATAGCGCACGAAATAATTAGGAATTTTGCGAATGTTTGCAAACTATTATTACCCAATATTCACTTTGAAGCAACTCCTAAAAAAACATATGCCCAGATTTCAGATATTCATTTTCATTTGCCTAAATTATCGAGAATGTTCTGAGTCTCGCAATAAATGCAATATTTATAACATGGCAAAGGTTTTTGGACCAAAGTTCATTCAGGTTATTGGATTAGCAAAAAGAAGTTTTAATGACGGTACGTTTTTCGTAGTATCATGTACAGTATACTGTATATCATGTAATTTTTTTCGGAGCTAATTGGTTGGCAATTATATGAGTATATGTTATCAATCCCTGGGGATTTATAGAAGTGCCCAAATTGTGGGGTTTTGTTATGGGTTTTGCAAAATATTATTGGGAAAAACAATGTTTAAAATAAGATTTTGCAATCAACTGACAAGTTTGTAATAATGAAGTGTAGCTCTGTGATTTTAAGAAATACATAAGATTTTTTACAGCTCAGAAAGAAAATGAGTTTAAAAATTATACGCCAGCCCGATCTGATTTTTTTTCGGAAGGATGACTCTCAGCTTTTTAACTTTTCTATAGTTGTGATCATAAATAGTGCCGCCTATAAACAGACCAACCCCGGTTAAAAGAATTACCGAACCGGCAAAGTACAATTCCTGCCCCTGCATTTTACCTGGTTCTGTCATGGGATCCATTCCGTTTTCTGCAACTGCAACCATAGATATACCTGCAATTAATGCCGCACTACCCGCTGCCAATGAGACAATTCCCACTTTTGTTGTCATGCACTTCCTTACTCTGTGTTTTTTAGCAGAATTATTATTGACCGGAGAAAAAGCAGAAAACACCTCTGGTTGCTCAATATCTGTCAGATCTGACATAAATGGCTGGCTATTAACATTTGTATTTGCAATCATTATGAAAAATAAGTAAGAGAGTATTTGTTTCATTCTGAACTGTTTGATATAAAGCTATAAAAAATTTTGTGAAACCAACTTTGATTATGGAATTTCGATCCATCTGTATCTTTAGGAAGTAGTAAAGTGTAATTTGCCGGATACCAGATTTAAACATCAGCTTTTGCTAGGTAGCACACACCATATACATCTGAGCGACGAAGAACTGCTGCACGCTTACCGGCGCAGCGGTGATAATATATGGCTGGGGCACCTGCTGCAGCGGTATACTGCCCTGCTGCTGGGGGTGGGTCTTAAGTACCTGAAAGACAAGGCACTTGCTGAAGATGCGGTGCAGCAGGTATTTATGAAAGCGCTTACCCACCTGCCTCAGGAAGTGATTCTCAACTTTAAGGGCTGGCTGTATATACTGATGCGCAACCACTGCCTGCAGCAACTGCGGGATAAAACCCGCATTGCCGATGATAAGGCCCTTGCCTATGTGGCTGATAAAGAAACAGACCGCGAAGAGGAGCAAATGCTGGAGCAAACATTAACACAGATGACGGAGGCAATAGAACTGCTGAATGAAGAACAGCGGCAGACCATAGTGCTCTTTTACCTGAGGAAATTGAGTTATGAACAGATAATAGCCCAAACAGGGTTTACCTTTATGCAGGTAAAGAGCTATATACAGAACGGCAAGCGGAATCTGAAATTGATAATACTAAAGAAAACAGGGAATAAACGCCCATGAGCGAACTGAACAACATACTGGCCAATGGCCCTGAAAGGGAACGGATACCGGAAGAAACACTGATGCTGTACCTGGAAGGTAAACTTACGCCGGCACAGCAGCATGAGGTAGAAAAGTGGCTGGCCGATGAGGGTATGGAAAGTGATGCACTGGAAGGATTGCAAACTATAAGCCCGGTAGAAACAAAGCTTACGGTAAATAAACTAAACCATGAGCTGAATAAAACCCTGCACCACAAAAAGCGGAAACGCAGGCCTGTAGCGTCTAATTTTTATACCCTTATAGCTATGGGCATTATACTTATGTTGGCTATAGTGGCTTACCTGTTGATCAGGAAAATGATATAGGGCTTCTCAGAAATGAGCTTTACCAATAGCATAGAAATTTTACAAAAGACATTACCCATTCGGGGCTTGTCCTGATTGACCTTAGAGCCCGGGACTTCACCCATTCAGGGCTTGTGGCGGTTGATTGTTGTAACAGGGGCATCACCCCTGGCTATTCTATTTTGCTCTTTCGGAGCTATGATAATTCTCAGTATATTAATAATTCGGTGTGGAGCATAAAAAAAGGTTAGTGCAGGCCGGAAATTTTTTTTAACCCTGCAAATTGTTATTTTTGAGGATACTACCTAAAATAAACCAGAGCATGAAACAATTCCTGCTTTTAATAGTCTTTCTTATTTTTTGTTTAAGCGGTTTTGCACAGGCCGATAGCCTGCATGTAGGGAATAAATGGTGCTCCAGAAAAGACACTGCTTTACTCTTCAACGGGGGCTATAATGTGATACAGATATACAGCCCGAATTTTAAACCAGCAGATATTAAAATCAAGAGCCTGGATAAGGGGTTACGCATTGGCACTCCGGAAATAAAGGGTGATACACTGAATGTAATGGCGATGCCATTTCCGGATAAGGGTAAGGCTATGCGGTTGGAGATAAGGTATAAGAAAAACTCAAAAATAGTCAAAACGGTCAGCTTTGTGAGCGACAGCATTCCGCAGTTGAAAGCCTCTGTTGGTAAGATTATGGGTGATGAGGGCTTTAAAAAAGATATCCTGGTGCAGACTGCTCTAAAGATATATCTCCCGAAATCGCTTTACAGTTACCCTTACAGCATCAAGTCTTATACTTTCAAAATTCTCTCTGCACTTGGTGGTGCAAATATTCCGGTAAAAGGGTTTTTCCTGACCAAAGAAGTTTTGGGTGAAATAAATAAAGCTCCCTCAGGTACCATCGGCACTTTTACCGATATTAAAGCCTCCTGCCCCGATTGTCCTACCCGCACTTTGCCGGATATTAAGCTGAAGATAAAATGATAATGGCTCAATGGCTTAATTCTTATGGATCTGATAATATCTTTCAGATGAAATTGTTAGCATTTATAGAACAATGAATTCATTTGGAAATTGAGCATTAAGTCATTGAGCCTTTAAATCAATACTTCCGGTCTATCACATAATTTACCAGTTCTTCCATGGCTTGCCTGGCGGGTGAATCAGGATAGTTATGTAATATACGGAGGGCTTCTTCTTTGTATTGTTTCATTTTTTCCTGTGCATAATTTATGCCTCCTGATTGCTGTACAAAACTGATTACTTCATTAACCTTAGCCCTGTCGGTGCTGTTGTTTTTTACTATGTAAATGATCCTTCGTTTATCGGCTTTGGAGGCATTGTTCAGCGCATAGATCAGCGGGAGGGTCATTTTCTTCTCCTTAATATCAATACCTGTTGGTTTGCCGATATTGTCCTGGCCGTAATCGAACAGGTCATCTTTGATCTGGAAGGCGATGCCTACATTTTCACCAAACAAGCGGAAACGCTCTGTAACAGCATCATCGGCAGTGGCAGAATAAGCGCCTGCGGCACAAGCTGATGATAAAAGGGATGCTGTTTTTGCCCTTATAATTTCGAAATATACGCTTTCATCAATATCCAGTTTGCGGGCCTTCTCCATCTGCAGCAGTTCGCCTTCGCTCATCTCTTTTACTGCACGTGATGTGATCTGAAGGATCTTATAGTCGCCGTTATCTATTGAGAGGAGCAACCCTTTTGAGAGCAGATAATCGCCGACCAGTACGGCAATCTTATTTTTCCATAAAGCATTTATAGAGAAGAAATCGCGGCGCTTCATGGAATTATCCACCACATCATCGTGGACGAGTGTGGCAGTGTGGAGCAATTCGATCAAAGAAGCTGCCCGGTAAGAAACATCATTGATGCCACCGGCTATTTTGGCTGAGAGGAATACGAACATGGGCCGCATCTGCTTGCCCTTGCGCCTGATAATGAACCTCATTATCCGGTCGAGGAGGACATTGGTGCTTTTTACGCTTTCCGTAAACTTTTTTTCAAACAGCGATAATTCAGCCCCTATTACTTTTTGTACAAGTTCCATTCCAGAAAACGGTGCATATTAGATGTAAAAGTCGAAATAAGATTTTTAATCCACCAATTTTTTTTATGGCCTTATCTTTGAAGTACAATAAAATGGTAAAATAAGGGTTTTATTTATTTGCCGGTTTGTTTTTTGGGTAGCTCCTGTTTAACTTTGTTGAGGTATACAGGGATAGAAAATAACTTTCTATGTTAAATAACATTTTGCACAATATCAGATACTAACACAATTATCATGTTCGAAAAACGTTTTATATTAATTGCGGGATTTATTGTACTTATGGCACAATCGCTGTTTGCACAGGAAAGCCAGGCGACCCCCGATACTACGAAAATACCACCCCCGAGTTCTTCCATGCAATGGTCTAACCGTGACATGACCTACAGGGGCAAAAATTATGATGTAATGGATTCGGGTTATTACCCCAAATTCCGGGCCAAACAATTCAAGAAATACATGGACCACCAGGAAATTTTTCCACCCAAACCCCGCAACCAGTGGGAAGTGGGTTTTGGCCTTGGCCTATATAATGTTATTGGCAATATACCTACGCTTATGCTGTGGCAGAAAGGCGGGGGTGGATTCAACTTAAATGTAAGAAAATCGCTGGGCTATATTTTCTCTCTGAGGGCTCAATATATTTACGGCGTAGCTAAAAACCTGGACCGGCAGCCGACAACGGGATTTGATGCGCCTTATACTACATTTGGTTATGTGCCTATTTATTATGCTACTGCAGCCAATCCGGCCACACCTGTTTACAGGGCCAGCCGGATGGAGTCATCTGAAGTGAGCCTGGACCTGATGTTTAATGCTTACAACATCAATTTTCACCATGCACGGAATTCTATGTCCTTTTTTGGTTTTGCAGGACTAGGCGGGCTTGCCTACAAAACCCGTATGAACGCGCTAGATGGCAGTTACACACCTTATCAATTCGGGACAATCGTACCTGATGCTAGCGCTAAGGCTAATAAAATACGCAAGGAATTGCAGAGTGGTATGGATAAGTCGTATGAAACACCTGCTGATAATGGCGGTGGCGCACAATTTCTGGACCATAAAACCCTTGATTTCGCGCCAAGCGTTGGCGCTGGGGTACAGTACAAGTTCAATAAAAAAGTAAATATACAGCTGGAAGAGCGCTATACGTTCCCTGCCGACGGTTATCTTGACGGGTCGAGATATGGAAAAACACTGGGCGACCAGGCTTCGGTAGGACGTACCTCAGATGCAGTTAACTATTTCTCTGTGACGCTGAATTACAATCTCAGCACCAAAAAGAAATCTGTAGAGCCGCTCTACTGGATAAACCCGCTGGACCATGCTATGAGCGAGCTTTCTTACCCCCGCCATATGATATTGCCTAATCCTGTATTGCCAGATGAAGACGGCGATGGCATAACTGACCAGTTTGATAAATGCCCCCATACTCCCAAAGGGGTGGCCGTGGACTCGCATGGCTGCCCGCTGGATACGGATGGCGATGGCGTGCCCGACTTTAAAGACCACCAGCTTATTACCCCTACCGAATGCCAGCCGGTGGATGCAGATGGTGTAGGGAAATGCCCCTGCCCCGAAGCCTGCAGAGACCTTGTATATGATTCCTCAAAAGGAGGCACAATAAAAAATGCATGTGGTAAAATAAAAGCGAATCAGTTGTTGTTTACTGAAGTTACCCATATCAGCACAGGTATGCAGGCACAGCTGGCTTTACTTGCCTCGGATATGCAGCTTTATACAACCTGTAAAGTAGTAATAATAGGCGGCGGTGCCGGCAGCAAAGCCAAGGAGCAGCATGCATGGGAAAATGTAGATGCGGTAATACAGTACATGAGCGATAAGCACCAGATAGGCAGAGACCGCTTTATCTTTAAATATGGCGATGTGGGAGATGAGAATATTGTGAGTTACAGGGGAGCAAACGAAACCGAACAGGGTACAGGAACTGTTCCTCCACCACATCCGGAAATCAAGTAATTTTCAAAGTACATAACAATAAAAAGCCCTGCCGATGCGGGGCTTTTTATTCTGCCTCCATCTGGTAATTATATAGCAGGAATCAATCTGTAATTTATGGCATAATATTTGTAGTATTGATATCAGTAAAACACTGAATCAATTGCTGATGCGAAACCCGGCACTTTTATTAATCGTTTTTATATTTTCCTGCACTTGTTTAAATGCGCAGGAATTTGCATTTGCAGCCACTTCATTTAAGGAAAGGACAACCATTGATCTGCCATCATTCACTCCTGACAAGGATAATAATAAATACAGAATGCGCACCCGCGGCACCTACGGAATGATTGCTGGTGCTTCACTGGTATTGATTGGCTCAGCCATGGTGGCATCTGCTCAGGCAAGCCCGGTTAACGGAGATTCAGACGGCTTAGGTTGGGGCGGATTTGTATTGATATTGGATGGCAGTATTACTTTTTGTATCAGTGGTGTATTATTTGCTGTTCACAGGCTTTCTCACAAACCGCATATTGGTTACCGCTATACAATATACAGCAAACACAATCAGGTAGGAATAGCCTATAATTTCTAAACTATTGCGGTAGGTATAAATGATGGATCAGCATGGCTGGTATGAAATTATTTTAACGTATATCAGGAGCAGGGTATATTGATTGTGGCGATAAGTTAATTGACCCTCCATACAAACGATAACTTCGGCATCGGTGAATCAATCTGATATAATACTATAAACATATAATCTCTCCAGGATTACCATCATGCCAATAAATATGAATATCAACTAACAGGCTAAGTTGTCGAGATCAAGCTATTTTAGTGTCCGGGATCATTCCCACACGTTATTTAATCCATTTACCCACCACCGGCATATTCCTCAGTTCCTTCTTTTCGGCATTGATGACCAGCAGGAGGAACAAGGACATAAAAATGCTTGCAGATATTAGCCGTATCGCAACGATACCCGTGATGGCCATAACCAGTTTCTCGGCGAAAAAAAGCACCAGCATAACGGTAATATAGGCTAGTAATTTCCGGGTATTGTAAGGCACCGGGAAATACCGCTGACCGAGAAAATAAGAAATAACCATCATGCTGCCATAAGCAGCCAGAGTGGCCCAGGCGCAGGCATACATACCAAACCGGGGAATAAAGGCAAAATTAAGTACCAAAGTAATGACCGCACCTATAAGGGTAATGATCATACCCATATACATTTTGTTGGTGATCTTGTACCATACGGACAGATTATAGTATATACCCAGAGCTACATTTGCTGCCAGCAGAATTGGTACAACTCCAACACCACCATTCTGCCGGTACTCGGCTGGTATGTAGTGCTTCCATAAATCTATAAACAGAGCGGTGAACAGGAAAGCATTGCATAAAACAATAACGAACCACTTCATTACCCGCGCATAAGTTTTAGGCGCATTTTTATCGGCTGCCTGGCTAAAGAAAAATGGTTCGGCCGACATCCTGAATGCTGTTATAAACAAGGTTATAAAAATTGCTATTTTATAATTGGCCGCATAAATAGCAACAGCAGTTTTACCAGCATCCTGCGAGCCCGGCAATAATTTGGGAAGCATAAGCCGGTCCATGGTTTCATTCACCATGCCTCCAAGCCCTATTATTACCATAGGTGCACTGTATATAAACAATTTCTTCCACAGCGCTGCATCGAAGCGGAACCGGAAGACTATCCATTCTTTGAACAGAAGCATGAAGGTGACGAATGATTGCGCCAGGTTGGCGAGTAGCAGGAAACCCACATTGGTATTACCGTGATACCAGATAGTATAAGCGGTATCGGGATGCCGGGCAGTTTCGGCCGGGCTGTAAACAATGAAAAAAGAAGTAAAAAAAATATTCACAAAAATACCTGCAACACGGGTAAAAGCATATTTCCGGGGCCTTTCCTCCTGCCGCAACCGGGCAAACGGAATAGCTGCCATTGTATCGATAGCAATAATTAAAACACACCAGGTAATATACTCTGAATGTGTGCCGAGTTCCAAAAAATTACTGATGGGTACCCGGAAGAAAATAAGGATAGCACTTAATATAAATGTTGATACAAGCAGGGAGGTAAACGTAGTCTGAAAAAGCTTTTTCTGATCTGAGCCAGTGGATGAAAAACGGAAATAAGCAGTTTCCATACCATAGGTAAACAATACGTTTACCATAGACACACAAGCCATGATCATACTGAAATTGCCATAATCAACCATTTGTTTTGGCCGCCTCAGCATATAGGTAATAAGCGGCGTCATTAACTGGTTGAGCAGTTTCGCGGCTATATTGCTCATCCCGTACCAAATTGTTTGCCCGGCCAGTTTTTTCAGTGAAGCCAATGAATCAGTGTTTAGATATAATCTTCAAAAGTAAATAGTTGAACGAAGAAAATTGAATCTGAGTATACAGGTTATGTTAATCAAAGTTAAGCAGGGAGGATGGTTTTGTGATAATGAACCTGCTGTTATTGAATTTTTAGAATAATGCTTACATTTAAACTCCAAAAACACAATCCGCTTTTATGAAACAATTGACCGCATTGGCAATTTGCCTGTTTGCAACCGGTACTATATTTGCACAGAATAATACCGCAAAACAGAAAAATACTACTGCTCCTAAAGGGGCTTCGACACATTCCGGAGCAAAAGAAAAAAAGATCAAAGGTCCCGGAGTTGATGGTTTTATCCGCGACGGGCACAGGCATGCCATAGATGATGTTCATGCATTTATTTACGGCAAGGATTCCTCTATTGCAGGATCTGGTTTTACGGATGCAACAGGGCATTACGAAACAAATGCAGTATTACCTGGAATGTATTCCGTAAAGTTTGTTTATCCCGAGGCTAAATACATAATGGTAACAGGAGTGGAAATAAAAAAGGGCCTTACGCCTCTTAATATCAGCCTCGATCCTCCGGCTGGTGATACTACTATAGCCTATACCACATTGATGCCTCCACCTCCTGAGAAAAAAACAACTACTCATTCAGCAAAGAAAAAATAAATTCTGAAGCAGATTTAAGGGTAGAATCTGTTGTTTTTTAAGTATTTACTGTATCGAAGCCTATACTAATATTAAGGATACCAGATTGTCAGTGAATGCGTATTGTTAAAAATGCAGTTCAATTATTTATAAAACCGGTTTTTGCCGATGTTTTTTATATTTTTGAACTATAAAAGGAGTTTCATAATCAGTAATGCCGGCAGGAAAAAAATCGAAACCAACTTATTTCAATGCTATCATGGGTGTGGCCCTGGTACTTTTCCTGCTGGGTGTGCTGGGATGGCTGCTTATTAATGGCCGGTCATTGTCGCGGGCCTTTAAGGAAGACCTGGAAATTAATGTTGATTTTCATGATAATGTAAGTGATGAAAGTGTTGCAAAATTGCAATCTATACTGGAGCACCAGGCATTTGTGAGAAGCGCTAAAATAATTTCGAAAGAAGAAGCCATAGCGATGGAAAATGAGGTGGAAGGCGCCAATATAGTAGATTTCCTGGGGTATAATCCTTTATTTACTTCCATTGCCCTGAAGCTGAATGAGGAATATGTGAACAAGGACAGTCTTGAAAAAGTAAAAACCTTCCTGCTGCAGAGCAATGTGGTGCGCGATGTAACCTGGCCCAATGTGATAGTAGACCATATGAACAGCAATCTGCGCAGAATCGGTATTATTCTGGGAAGTATCTCCGTTTTACTGCTGATAGTGGTGATCTTCCTGATAGACAATACAGTGAAACTGGCTATGTTCAGTAACCGGTTTATTATCAAAACCATGCAGATGGTGGGCGCTACGCGCTGGTTCATTACCCGGCCATTTGATATACGGGCAATAATAAACGGACTGATAAGCGGTGTAATATCGGTAATTTTCCTTTGGGTGGTTATGTCGTTTGCCAAAGCTCAGTTGCCGGTGCTGACGCTGCTTAATGATACCAGCCTTGTTACTATGCTTGTATTCGCTATGATTATCGTGGGTATTATTATTTCTGTGATCAGTACTCACCGTTCAGTAGTAAAATATCTGAAAATGCATGTAGATGATTTGTATTGAGTCGTTAGTCGTTAGCCGAAACTAATTATGAGATCAATAGTTATGCGTTTTAACCTTATTTAACCACAAATCACCAGCAAACAGATTCCCGGTTTAAAAATTTTGATTAATATTGCGTTATGTCAACACCAGTAAGACCAAACCAAACTACAACTACTCCGGCTCAAAAGCCTTTTGTGCCCTATACTAAAGCACCCGAAAAAAAGCCAGCATCTGAAAGCAGTCAGGCATTTTTGTTCGACAAAGAGAACTATATGTGGATGATAGCAGGTGTAGCACTGATATTTATAGGCTTTATGCTGATGTCGGGTGGTAAGAGTGCCAATCCGCATGAATTTCATTACGAAGAGATATACAGTTTCCGCCGCATAACACTGGCACCGATAGTAGTATTGCTGGGCTTTGTGGTGGAAGTGTTTGCAATAATGAAAAGGCCAAATGATGCTGCAGATCAGGCAGTTTAAATATCAGCAAAAAATATTTTTAGAAAGGGCAGGCTTATGCTTGCCCTTTTTGTTTTTATTGTTTTAAGGCAGACTTTTTATACTTTAAGGCGGAATATTTCTCAGTGAACAGGGTTTTTAATGCTGACTGATTGCCTGAATTATTTCAACTACTACTTGCTCATATGGAACAAACTACCTCCGAAAACCAAATTTTTGAAAAATCATCCTGGGCAGGTAAGACAGTAAAGGGCCATGAATTCCTGGAATGTGTTTTCGAGAAATGTGATTTATCGAACAGCAATTTTTCCGGCAATAAATTTATAGACTGCACTTTTCAGGGTTGCAATTTATCGGGAATGAAGATTCCGCAATGCACCCTGCTTAATGCCCGGTTTATTGATTGTAAGATACTGGGTGTGAAATTCAATGAATGCAAGGATCTTTTATTCAGTGTGTTTTTTGAAGCCTGCATACTTGATTATTCTACTTTTATGGGCAGGAAAATGGTGCAGACGAAGTTTGTAAAGTCTTCATTGAAGGAGGTTAATTTTATACAAGCGAATCTTGCCGGCTCTGTATTCGATCAGTGCGATTTATCGGCAGCTTTTTTCAACGAAACCGATCTTTCGGGTGTCAACTTTGTAACCGCATATAATTACAGTATAGACCCCGAGCTTAATAAGCTGAAGAAAGCCAGTTTTTCGGAACAAGGACTGGCAGGGCTTTTAGGGAAATACGGGATCAATATTGTGTGAAAGTATAACCTTGGATTGGTCAAAATACCGGACCCATAATCTAGCATCAGTTCGGAGCTTATTAATGAGAATATCAATTGATTTTTATAATTGCTTATTTTATAGTAAATACATGCGATGCTTTCAGCATCGATGAAACCTGCAAATGGACTGCTATAAACATATAATCCCTTCGGGATTACCAGCGAACCAATTTATGTAAGTATCAAAAAAGTACGGAGGCATATATCCATTAAAGCAGAAATGCCCCGCTGACGCAGGGCATTCTTAATTTATGGAGTAAATAAAAACTAAACAGTAACCAGTGTATCCAGTACTTTATTCATACTACGCACAGCATCGGCCGACTTGCTGAAGGCTTCCTGCTCTTCGGCATTCAGGTGGTAATCGAGGATGCCTTCGCAGCCATTTTTACCAATGATAACCGGTACGCCCAGGCAGATATCAGACTGGCCATATTCGCCCTCCAGGGAAACACAGCAAGGGAAAACTTTACGCTCATTGCGCACAATAGATTCAACCAAAGCAGCTACCGCGGCTCCGGGTGCATACCATGCTGATGTGCCGAGCAACTTGGTAAGTGTAGCGCCGCCAACCATAGTGTCGGCTGAAACCTGTTTCAGTTTTTCTGCGCTGAGCAGGTTTGAAACCAGTGTTCCATTCAATGAAGCAAGGCGGGTAAGCGGTATCATAGTCGTATCACCATGGCCTCCTATCACCACTGCCTGCAGGTCGTTCTGCGAGCAATTGAGTTCTTTCTGCAGATAAGTTTTGAAACGGGAACTGTCAAGAATACCACCCATACCAATGATCCTGTTTTTAGGAAGACCGGTTGCTTTTAATGCGAGGTAGGTCATTGTATCCATTGGGTTGGAAACGATAACAATAATGGCATCGGGAGAGTATTTCAGCAGGTTTTTGCAAACATCTTCTACAATACGGGCATTGGTACCTATCAGTTCTTCACGGGTCATACCGGGCTTGCGGGGAATACCAGAGGTTACCACACAAACATCGGAACCGGCTGTTTTTGAATAATCGCCGGTAACGCCAATCACCTTTGTATCGAAACCACAAAGAGCTGAAGTCTGCATAATATCGAGCGCTTTACCTTCGGCAAAGCCCTCTTTAATATCCACTAATACCAGTTCTTCGGCCAGTTCTCTGCGGGCAATATTGTCGGCACAGGTAGCGCCTACTGCGCCTGCACCTACTACGGTTATTTTCATTTATTTATATTTTTCGGTTAAAAATTAGTATTTACGGCGCAAAGATAAGATGGGAAGAGCAAAAATGAAGAAGGGGAATGCTTAAAATCCCTGATTTTAGTCATATTAACGTTTGTTTTTTGAATTGCCCGTAATGCTTTCCTGAGCCGCTACAATGATTTATTAAGTCCCATTGAATCCTATAGCATATTTAGAAATGCTGAACTTGCCTTCGCCACTTAATTGCCTTTTGTGATGATGACATGCAATACCTTGGCTGAAGGAGTGCTATGTATGCATTTATAACCCAGGCCGACCATATCTATGCCTTCAAAAAGGTGCTCACCTGTTCCGAGTAAAACAGAAGAAATAGCGATGTGCATTTGATCAATCAGACCCTCTTTTAAATATTGCCGGATAGTACGAACACCTCCACATAACCGGATATCCATACCATTGGCAGCTTCCTTTGCCCGTTGAAGAGCTGAATGAATTCCTTCAGTTACGAAATGAAAAGTTGTTCCTCCTTCCATAGTAATTGATTCCCGTGCATGGTTCGTCAAAACAAAGACCGGGCAATTGAAAGGGGGATTTTCGCCCCACCATCCTTTCCATTTGTCATCGGGCCATTTGCCTCTTACCGGGCCAAACATATTCCTGCCCATGATGCAGGCTCCTGCCTTTTCTAAACCTCTTAATGCAATGTCGTTATCTATGCCCGTTTCTCCCTGCTTGCCACCTATCATTTGCTGAAATGCAACTGTTGGAAAAAACCATTGATGGAGATTCATACCATTTATACCTAATGGATTATCTAAACTCTGATTTGGCCCGGCGCCAAATCCATCTATAGAAATTGAAAAATTGTCGACTCTTAATTTTTGCATAGCACCTATAAAGCTAAAAACTAAAAGTTTATTACGCAAATTTGATTTTGATAAAATGCAAATTACCTCACTTTCGAAAGGCTTTTGCTGACCGGGGGAATTGAACCCGTGACCTCCGCCGAGAGTGCGGCATTCTAAGCAACTGACCTACCCCTAAAATGCAAAAAGCGGATCAAGTTGAAAAGTTGGGGGAAGAAAAATATTATTGTTGTTTTGTGGTCAAAAAACAGTGTTGAGCGACAAATACCAAGGGTTGATTTCCCTATTC
>Ga0214164_1000724_pt1 | contig 20765 bp, 31 predicted proteins | sample TroBogepilimnion_13_FD_153003 | JGI IMG/M metagenome (GOLD analysis project Ga0214164, IMG submission 153003) | Freshwater microbial communities from Trout Bog Lake, WI - Practice 03JUN2009 epilimnion v4 | ecosystem: Environmental > Aquatic > Freshwater > Lake > Epilimnion/Euphotic zone ...
GGGGGGGGGGGGGGGTGAGTTATTTCTTGTTCCGAGAATCCATATACGATCTCTTTGATGGTTTGCGCCAACATCTGCTGCTCCCAGCACACACCATCTTGCATCAAACCCCAACGAGGCCAAATCTCCAAGTACAAATCCGAGTCCTCTAGCAGTGAGCATTGGGCTGTTTTCCACAAAAACGTATTGGGGTCGAACTTCGCAAACCACCCTTGCCATTTCTGCCCATAAAGAAGATTTTGTTCCTGAAATTCCCGCTCCTTTTCCGGCTGATGAAATGTCTTGACAAGGAAACCCTCCAGATACCACGTCAACAATTCCTCGCCATGGTTTTCCGTCAAAGGTTTGTACGTCATCCCAAATCGGGAAAGGCGAGAGTACTTTGTCATTTTGTCGGGCGCACAATACGCTTGCGGGGTAGGGTTCCCACTCAACTGCGCACACTGTTCTCCATCCAAGCAATTTGCCTCCAAGTATTCCTCCACCAGCGCCCGCGAATAAAGCCAGCTCATTCATCGTTTCCTCAAACTATCTTTCTTGATAATTCGATACTACACACATATGCGTTAAATGCAAAATGTTTCTTGCTTATGCGAATTGTTGCGTGTAGAGTTGTAATTGTTGTACACACTCTTAACCACCAAGGAACCCATCATGCAAGATTTAATCAAGGCATTGATCACTGCGCGTCAGCGATCTGAGAATGCCAAAAAGAATGCAACCAATCCCGATTATAAGAACCGTTATGCTGATATAGCTGCTGTTATTGATGCAGTAAATTCTGCTTGTGAAGGTTTAGGTTTGGCGTTTGTGCAGGACTGTCACTCTGATTCAGACAACATTACGGTTGTAACCCGCATATTGCATGAATCAGGCCAGGTCATGGATTTGGCCCCATTGACCATGCCGATTGCACAGAAAACACCGCAGGGTTATGGATCGGCATTGACCTATGGACGGCGGTATTCATTACAAACCGCTTTTGGTATTGCAGCGGAACTGGATGACGATGGCAATGCTGCATCTCTTCGTGCCGCAGCAAAAACACTTCCCTCACCCGCGAATAAGAATCCCGATGTAATTGATGCAATTAAAAACTGTGTTGAATACGAAGAACTTGTTTCTTTATACAACGGTTTGTCGGCTGAATCTCGCACCTTATACATGGAAGAAGTGAAGGATAAGAAGGCAAAACTTAAAGAACTTGAGCGGCAAAATGGAAAAGTCGTATGAGGAACGTAAACGCGATTGGTGGCGTTGGCATACTGATAATCCAGAGGTGTGGCAATACTTTGAACGGTTTGCGTTTGAAGCCGTTTCAAAGGGCCGCACTCGAATCAGTCACTGGCTCATCATTAATCGCATTCGTTGGGAAGTGAGCATTATGACCAAGGGCACGGATTTTAAGATTTCTAACGAGTACATCGCCTTTTATGCGCGTTTATGGCGTGCTAAACATCCTGCTCATAAAGAGTTATTCAACATTAAACGAATGATAGGTGAACCCCATGAATGATTTTTGGAGTGTCGTATTTGCAGTAATGATTGGTTGTTGGTTGTTTGATTTATCGTATTTTTTAGTTGAGCGGTTCTTTTATTTTTTGTTTCGTTACTTGGATAAATAATCATGAACATTGTAGATAGCATCTTATCCTTGCTGTTTCGTGTAGATAACACCGTGATGGAAATTGAAAACCAAAACGTAATCCTGCGCGAAGTCATTTTATCCTTACATCGTGAATCTTTAGAGGCCAATGTCATCCTTGAATCCGTTCACGATATTTTAGAAAAAAAGGTCACTACATGAATGAGTTAGATCATATTCCTTCCGAACAAGTTGAACAGCGATCCGCACAATGGTTTCTTGAGCGGTTGGGCCGCGCAACGGGTAGCAAGTTTAAAGATGTAATGGCTGTCACTAAAACCGGTGAATCGGCTTATCGCAAGAAATATAAGATTCAATTGGTTGCAGAGCGTTTAACAGGTGTTGCTACCACCTTCTTCGTTAATTCAGCGATGCAGTGGGGCACAGATCACGAAGATGAAGCGGCTGAACAATTCAGCATTAAAACGGGTTTATTGCTCGATGAAATCGGTTTTGTTAAACACCCCACGCTTATGTGTGGCGTTTCCCCTGATCGCGTCATCCAAACACCCGATGGCCCTGTGGTGTTAGAAATCAAATGTCCTGAGACTGCCACGCATGTTGAATGGATGTTGGATGGCGTTTTGCCAGACCAGCATAAGCCACAAGTGATGGGCCAGATGTGGTTGATGAATTGCCCTTATGCCTATTTTTGTTCCTACGATCCGCGTATGCCTGGCAATGCTCAATTGTTTATCGTCAAAGTGGAACGTGATGATGTTTATATTGAAAAGTTAAAAGCTGAAATCATCAAGTTTTTAAGTGAAGTAGATGAAATGCAAAACACATTAACAAATTATTCAGCGTCATTTTAAGGAGAAATAACCATGCAATTAATTGGATTAGCACGTTTAACCGCCGAACCTGAGTTGTCTTACACCCAATCCCAAACCGCAGTGTTGCGCCTTCGCCTGGTGTATAGCTATGGTCAAAAGGCCAAAGGGGATCAATATAAGCCTAGCCAGTTTGTGCAAGCTACTTTATTTGGTTCACGCGCTGAATCGCTGCAACCGTATTTAAAAAAGGGCAGCATGGTTTGTGTGACGCTGGATCAAGTGAATGTGCGCACCTATAACAAATCCCGTGGTAGCCAGGGCGTTTCCCTCGAGGGGATCGTGGGCGCATTAGAGTTTGCGGGTAGCGTAGAACAAGCAGAAGAACATCACACCCCCGCACATCGGCCTGCTGCAAAACCACCCGCCGATCCTTTTGCTGAATTAGAAGATAATATTCCTTTTTAATTGTTGAAATGTGTTGACGTATCACACAATTAAGTATATATTTATAACCGTAGTAAGGAGATGCCATGCCAAAGAAACGCGAAGCCGTACCCAATGATGCAACTAAAATTTGGGTCACAGTTCGATTGGATGGTTTGACGTATAACCAGATTATTGATTTTGCAAAGAATCAAAATCGCACGATTAGCAGTCAAATCAGACAATTTATTTTAGAAGGTTTAAAACTTAAATAAGGACTAACAACTATGTGTACCACCACGCTAGATGCTGCACAAAGGAAATACGACAATATGTCCCCCGCTGATGATCTTGATGTATTAGAAGGCATCAGTGATTTTGAGTACCGTAAACTGCAACGTAAACTCGCCCGCCTATGCTGGGAAAGCATCATTGCTGACGTGTTAGAACAAGTGGATTTGCTACCCGCATTTGAAGCAGGGCCAGTGTCGTTAGGTAGCTTGTTCCATGCAGCGATTGGTGAACAACTTAATGATCGCATCGTGGCTCATATCCAAGACGAACAATTTAAGAGGGGTGAATGATGCAAGATTACCGCCCAAATTACCGCCAATATGAGATGCCCATCATCGCTCAGGTTGGCTTGTCAATGGTCACACTGTTTGCCATCTGGTTTGCAATAAGCGTACTGTTTAGTTTTTAAGACAGAGATATTCCCATGAAACTATCACATCGCTTATTAGACGGCATGCCTTACACCCCATCAGCTAAGACTGATATTACAAAGACTTGGGCTAAATATGGATGGGTTCCACCATCACGTTTAAGGGAGAGTACAGAATGCAGTACCTATTCGGAATCATTATCGCCATCGGTTGTGCAGTTTGCATCGCCGAAGAAAAAAAGACGTTAGACGCTGAGATCGTTGCTTTAAAACAGCAGGTTGAGGCAACACAAGAAGAGAAGGCGGCATCAATTAGTTATATTGCTCGATTGACTGCTTTAATGGAACACAACAATGAATGTTTAGGAGAAATTGAAGATGGAAAACCTTGAAGTTATTGATGCAGAACTTGTAGAACAACACGATGAACCCGTGCAAAAACCTGCACGCCAATTTGCTGGTTACATTGTGTTTTATCCAAACACTGATGGCGAGGATTTACCCGAACCCATGATTGGTGTATTCAAGAAACCCACCGCTGCCCAAATTAAAAAACTGGTTGCAATGGGTTGGGCGTGGCGCGATGCAGAACCCGAAACATTTTAATTAATACTTTCATAAGGAAACCACCTCCATGAAAACCATTACATCTTTATTGATCTTAACCGCACTGGCTTTATCTGGCTGTGCATCTTCACCTAAAAATACTGAAATCCAAGGCTATCGCGGCTTGGTTCAGTTATCCCAGCAACAAGTGATCCAGCAATCGTTAAGCTGCACTCAGGCACACATGCGTGCCTCAGTTGAGTATATTCAACAGCAATACAACAATGGATCGGTATCAGTACCTGTGCAAGTTAATTGCTACCCTGGGAGATAAGTCATGTTAGATTTCTTACATAAAATATTTGCTCGGCCCGATACCGAAGCGCCTTCCATTGGTTCAATTAAATTAACCGATGAACATGGCGTGACCTGGGTATTCAACCCACAAATTGACATTACTCCGCTTGAAATAGCGAAGTTAATGCCTTTGTTTTCCATGCTGCCATTATGTTTAAAAACAGGGTTGAACTGGCAAGGGTATGTGGATAAGTACGGATTATGGCGGCATTTTGAGGTTAAACAATGACACGCGAAGCGATGATTATGGCGTTAGATGCATTGCAAAATGTGACTTTCTATGCAACCAACACCGATGGTACAGTCACGATGCCTTACAAAGTGGATGGTGATGATACTGAAGCCAAAGAATGTGACAAAGCCATTCGCGCTTTATTGGAAGCGTTAAACTCAAGTGGGATTTTACAATGATTCAATATAATGAACCTGATGCAGAAATAAAAGAATTGTGGAATAAAGCACATAGCAATTATTATGTGTTTGCTCAATTATTGGTTGAGCGAATGAATAAAAAAGCGTTGTCTGATGAACAATTAACAGAATTGTGGAAGGCTGCACGCACTTATTTGGCCTATGGACGTATGATAGAACAGGTGCATCAAATTAGTGAATGAATGGATATTGATTTAGATAAGTTCTGTTTAGATGGAAAACCGCATACCTGGTGGAAAGACATGGATGGGGATTTGGAGTGCCTTAAGTGTGGAGAAATTCAAGAGAAAAAGACCCCGCCTAAGCGGGGGAAGGATCGTCAACCAAGGAGAGTGGGCTTTGACGATCAGGGGGAAATTTAACATTACTGATTTAATTTTGCTTGAATCGCTGCATCTTTTGCTTGCGATCCTGCACTACTTCCAAAATAAAAAGCAATTATTCCTGTCCAGGCGGTTCCCAAAGAACCCAACATAATATCTACTTCAGCGGCTTGTTCAATTTTGCCTGACATTAACGCTACTAATATTCCAAAAAAGCCAACAGTCACTGATGCAGCCAAAAATGGAGGTATCCACGATTTCACATTTTTTTGCATATCTCTTGCACTGGCTCGATCATCGTTGCTCAATTTAGCAAAGTCTAATCCAAGTTCTTGCGCTTTTGCTTTAAGCGCAATCTCGGCCTGTTGGATCGCTGCCACTTGCTCAGCAGTAAGTTTATTTGTTTCAATAGTTTTTTGAATATCATCACCAGACATTCCAAGCGCTGATTCCAATGCTCCAACAGCCATTCCAGCTACAGGACTACCAAGCGCTGAAGCAACAGTGGGCGCTAACTTCGCTACCGTATCAATCCAAGAATCGCTCATTTAATTTTGTCCTTTAATGTTTGTTCAATTACACTAATTTCTCTTCTGTTTTCTAATATCATGTTTCTATTGTCTTGGATTTCGTGCTCAAGGTCTTGGCGAAGTTTTTCTCTAGCCAACTCTGCTGCTGAATTTGTAGCTTGTTTATTATCAGAAGTAACTACCAAGCTAACTTTTCCGTTTAAAACAGTGACCTCTTGGCTTAATGTAGACAAAGTTGTCATTAAATAGACCACACATGCAAATAACATTGGAAGCACTGCAAACGCAACTTTCTCTATTAATGCGCTTTTAGCATGGGCTTCTTCTAAACTCATCAGTCTTTACCTTTATCAATGTGATGATTCCAAAGTTCAAAGAGACTTTTTACTTTATCTTCAATAGTGGTTATACGCGCATCCATTTTTGCCAACACAATAACTAAAGTGACAAAACCAACAGCAATGGGCCATATTTTAGAAACAAGGTCTACAATATCCATAGGCTACCTATAAATTATTTGTCGGCCTTAGAATCTAACTTTTCAAAAATCTGATCTAATTTCGTCAAAATTTTATCAATGTCGCGCCGGTAATCTTCTTTGTTGACGTATTTCTCTGGCATGTTGTTCATCTTATCTTCAATCTTAATAATTGAAGACGAAATGTTGTTTAGAATCCACCCGCCAAAAAATCCGGCTATTCCAAATCCAACATTAATGAGCGTTTGTGTATCCATTTCAACCCTGCGCGAATAGTTTTGCCTCGTTTAGCCTACGTGTTGTCAATCCTGCCAACACGCGCCCACCTGCTTTGTTCCATTTTTCAAATTCATCATGCGCTGCTTCAAAATTGCCTTGATTGATTAACTTAAGCAAGGTGGAGTGCTGTAAGTTACCTGCGCCACAATTAAAGCAAAAATCTACTAAGGCATCATATTGGTGCTGTGTTAATTCTACCGTGACAAATGTTTTTACCATCTTTTCAGCATGCTGCAAATCGTGTTTTAAGCGATCCACTGCTTGTTCCTCTGTGATGGTCATGCCTTGAATCACATCAGCACCAGTGCTTCCAAAACCAATCGTCCAAATACCCGCTGGACATTGATACGAAGTGAGTTTGCAACCTTCAGAGAGTTTAACTAGATCAATCCCATCGTGATCAAATTGTAAATTCTCATTCATTTACTTGCTCGGCGGTTGCTTGATCAACAAGTTCACTACTGTCTGCTTTAATTGTTTCAACCACTGGAGTATTAGATTCATTGTTTTTTACCTCAAAAAAAGGTTGATTTTGCAACTTTTGTGCAATTAATCCTTGCATTCTTCGTTTACCGTTTTTAATCCAATTTGCATATATGACGTTTGCATCTTGACGCAAACCTGCATTTATTAAAGACGCTATGGAATGAGCGCAAAAATCATGGTGGCCCATGTTTAAACACATATCCATCAGTTGATTAAATTGTGCTTGGGTTAAATCAACTTGTACCAGCAATCGAATGGTTGCCTCTGCATGACGTATATCATGTTCTAAACGTGCTTTAGCCTGGGCTATGTCAAACTGCATTTCTGGAACAATATCTGGCCCGCTGCTGTTATAACCAATTTTCCATTCAGCGCCATCTTGATAGCTACCTAGCTTTCTGCATTCATCTAGCTTAGTAAAGTTAATGGTGGCACGATCAAATTTTAATTGTTCATTCATAATTAAGTCTTAATAATGAAGTAGATAGCTAAATAAGGGCTAATAGTGCTAATTGCTGTGCCCGATCCAGTATTGCCAATTGTGGTGCTGGTTGTTGTACCAGTTGTCGTTGCGGTATTGGTTGTTGTTGCTGTCGTGGTATTGGTTGTAGTTGCGGTAGATAATGTTAAAGATGTGGTTGTGCTGGTGGCAGTGCTTAATGCCAAAGTGGTATTTGTTGTTGTGTGGGTGCTTAATGCCAATGAAGTGCTGGTATTAGTGGTTGTTCCCAAACCTTGCAGTTGCGTATTGGTGGTTGTAAACACCGAACCCGAAGGCGTACCACCAGTTGCCCCTACGATTGAAATGCCCGTTTGAGCATTGTTAATTGTGATTAAACCTTCTTGCACTGTGCTGCCACCGGCTAGTGCTGAACCGCCACCACTCTTGGCTAAAATGATTCCACGCCCTGCTTGCTGCTGATTTGTCCAAGTATGGAAGTGACCAGGATCACTCACACTATGAACGTGAGTGGGCAATGCATTACCCGAAAAAGTGGAAGATGAAGAAGATGCAGCCGATCCAGTGGTGTTTGAACTTGATGTAGATATTGCGCTACCAGTGGTGGTGCTCACCGATGTAGAAGTTGCAGTTCCAGTAGGAGTAGAAACTGATGTTGAAGTTGCTGTGCCAGTGGGTGTTGATGTTGAAGTTGAATTGCTGACTGAATTAGATGTGCTTATTGAATTACTGGTTGAACTTGATGTTGATACCGCTGAATGATTATGCGATGGCAAGTTCGCTGTGGATAAAGTTGTGCTTGCACTACCGCCCGTTGCCGCAGCACCATAAATACCACCCGCACCAATCGGCATCAGATTGGTATAGTTGGGCACATTAAATGTTGAACTGCCATCACCTGTGCCAAAAGTTAAACCAATGATGCTAAACAACGCACTGTAGGCTGAACGGGATAATGCTTGCCCATTACATAACACCCAGCCATTTGGTGCTGTAGCCGTAGGCCACATTGTTATACTGCCCGTTGGCATAGAGTAAGTTGAAGGCAACGGACTAGTTGCCGGATTCAATAAAATGAATGCCGGATAATTGTTGATCAAATTATATGCAAAGGTGAGGGTTGCTCCCGCGGTAATATCGCCGGTTGCCAGCGGTACACCATTGCCTTTAAATATTAAAAATGGGCCAATACCCGTTGTGCCTAACACCAAAGTCATGGTGGGCGAATTGGTAATATTATTAAAGTCCGCTGTTAGCGTAAATGTCATGCCAACATTCGCAACAGTCAATGTGCTGATTAGCGTAGCGGTAATTGCATCTGACGTACCGCTTACCGCAGCATAGCCATAGGTGTTTTGCTGTGATTGTTCCACCGGCAAAAAGGCAGTTAATGTGCCACTCGTCATCAAGTTGGCAACATAATCGCCCGCTGTCCATCCCTGTGCGGTTGTGCCTTCTTGTCCACGCACCACTGTAAGAGTGTCATTTGTGCGATTGGTACACAACATAATTTCATGCTGTAGTTTGGTAGCAGCATCAGTAAGGCTAACTTTAAATGCCTGACCTGCCGTTGGGCTTGGGAAAATGTTACCTGTTCCAGCAGCTACAGAAATCGTTGTAGTTGTGGAATTAATGGATGCCAGCAACGTGCTCGATGCATTATTGGATGCAATGATGATAGACATTAGAAAGAACCTCCCGCCACATCAGTGATTGGATTCATCATCACCCAAGCGTTAAACACGGTGTTATAAACCACATTCAAGATCATGCCTGGCTGAATGTCACCCACCAGCAAATTAAGATTATCACCTTTTACAATCACCAATGGTGTTGTTGCAGTGCTGCCCAATTCAAGTTCAAGTGTAGGCACTGTGGTTGTGTTTGCATACAAAGCGCGGAATGAAAAACTCATTCCATCGGTCAACGCCGTTAGCATTGATGGCACTGACAATACAATCGCATCAGCCGAACCCGCAGAAACGTTGTAGGTATAAGCATTAGATTGCAATGTGTCTGGTTGGATCACATAAGAATTCACCAATCCAGCAGAAATCAAGTTTGCAATTACATCGCCTGTCACCCAAGATCGCGTTAAAGTGCCTTCTTGCCCACGAACCACAATTAAAGTATCACCCGTTCTATTGGTGCATAAACAAATTTCATGCTCTACTTGTGTCGCAATATCTGTCAGCGTAATCAGAAAACCTTGCCCAGCAGCAGGTGATGGGAATATTTGGCCCGTACCGGCGGCAACAGTGATAGTCGTGCCAGTAGGCGATAAAGGCGCCGCCAATGTCGTAGTTGCTGCGTTAGATGCAAGTAGAACGGTCATATAATGTTCACTATATCAACATGGAAGGTATAGCCAAACGGCAAGTTTACTGCACCACTTTCAATGACTTCTTTAAGCTGTTCCGCTTCCAACAAAGAAAACTGATACTGTGCATCTTTCAAGCCAAGCGTTGTGTCATTATAAACAGGAACATCGTATTTTGACTGATCATAAGCCCCTACTTCAGAGGTAATTACTTTCTTGCTGGTATTAATGGTTATCGTAACAACATTTGTACCAGGATGGGCTACTGTATTAAACGCCACACTGATTGGATAGGTTTCTTGAATAAATGGTGCAAATCCATTAGTGCCAATTAGAAATCGAATGCATCGACGTTTTAGCCAAGAAATATTAAATTGCTTGCCATCGCCCTTGTATAAATTCCACGTCAATACCCGTTTATAAATATCATCAGTGGTTTCAAAAAATTGTCCAACATTGACGGTATTGTAAAAGTTAAAGTTTTCAGAGTTATAGGGATCAGTATTATAAGGGCCATCAGCAATCACATTGCCCACTAACAAAACAGGCCGAGGATTGCCATACAACCCCGTTGCCACCCAATCCAATAAATAATCAACGATCTTTGGTGCTGACCAATTAGGCAAATTGATGGTGTTAAACGCATCTATATAACTTTGTGAAACAACATTGTAAGCAGAAAAAAACGCGCCAATATTTTTGTCATCGTTATATTGAACGTATGGATACGATGGAATCGTAACTTGACGTGTTGTGTTCAAAATAGCCATTAAATTTGCGTAACCGTAACTTGGCTTAATGTTGTTTCAAAATAACTTTGGGCATCGCCATAGATTAAACCTGTGCCGGTGGCTGGAGTTAATTGCACACCGTTGACAGTCACCGTGATATTAATCACGCTGACTAAACTTGGGTTTAGGATTGGGGCCACCGCGTTTAAAAATACAGTTTGAATTTCAAACACGTTGACGGGCTGGCCTACAGGGATTGTGTTGATGTAATTCACAATCGGCTGACCTGCTAATGTAGACACCGCACTGGCTGAAACAAAGTTCACTGCAATCGTATTCCAATTCACCACAACTGACGTTTGTTGGAAAAATGGAATAACCAATGGAATCGTATACACATCAGGCACATCTTCAATATTGATGCTCTGATTTCGTAGATTGGGTGTGACTACTCCACCGCCCGTATACGTGCCGCTTGAGGTTGTATTCGTGCCAATGCTAAATGTGGTAGGCGATAAAACGGTGATCGTCAATGGCGTGTTGTTAATGCCTGTCATGCCGGTGACACCAGTAACATTGATAATTTGACCTGTCTGAAAGCCATGCGTCAAACTGGTTGTCATTACACCAGGATTAGCATTAGTGATGCCGGTTACATTTAATGATGATGGAACCAGTTGATTAATATCAAATAAACCTTGAAATACAGCATAAGCCATCAAATATGGATCGCCACCCGCGCACATCACCATCCAACCACCACCAGAAACCTGAGTAAGAGAAATCAATCGAGTTTGCACACCAGGAACTTTGGCTAACAATGTTTTAAGAAATGTCGGCATTCCTTGTGCGCTGGCTTGCCCTGCTTGCAAGACTCGCGCACGATATTGCTCTGTGGTTTCTGCTGCCTGAGAAGGTGTGCCCGCTGTAGGGTTGGTGACGTTTAATACAACCGTGTTAGGTACTGAGGTAATTAATATGGTGACCGTATTAATTGGAACTGCCCACGATCCAGTGCTGGTTGCTACCGCAAATAGCTGTGCGCTTTGCTGGCTTGTGCCAATGATGCCGCCATCTTGTACAACATATTGATATACGCCATCTGATACCGTGAAACCTTTGGCAATCGTAAAACCTGGTGTTCCACTAAACACTAAATAAACACTGGTATTGGATGCAGCCCCAGGGCGCACACCATAAAGAATACCTAGTTGGTTGAGGATATAAGCATTCGCGCCATAAGGTGTGACACTGTTTAATAGTTCAACATAGGCTTGATCGCAGAGGCTTGCGGCTGCGGTTGCGGTCGATGACATATCTTCAACCAAAGAGCCAGGCAAATTTGCTGTTAGCCCTGGGGATAAACCTTGTGCAATCGTAATGATTTCAGAATTGAGTGTGCTCGGCGGTGTTGGTTGTGCGCCTGCAATCGACAATACTGTTGGTATAGTTGCCATAGAATCCCCCTAGCACGATTGTAGCAAAAAGGGGCCGTTAAGCCCCTTTTTTATTGCATACTAAAACAGGTTTTGTTTTATGCAGCCGGTGCAGCGTTTAATGCAGCCATTTGCTCAGCGGTCAATCCTGCGGTTTGATCGGCAGATAAAACAGCAGCCTGGTCTGAATTCATCATCAACAATTGATCTGCACTCATTGCAGCCAATTGTTCAGGCGATAATGCTGACACTGCTTCAGTAGACATAGTGGGCACTTGCTCACTAGGAATAGCAGCAACTTGCTCAGTGGTCATGGCTTGCACGGTTTCTGTTTCACTCACAACAGGCACTTGTGGCTGTGCAATGGTTTTGATGTTGTTGATCACATCATAAACATCTTTGGCCTTGCATTCGCCTAACGCTAACAATGCTGCATTGACCAACTCAATGGGTAAGCTAATATTAATAGACATGGTATCCTCAAAATTGTCACCGGCGGTGTTACCGGAAACAATAGTTTAACTTAAAAAAACTGATATTTTAAGTCAGTTAAATTTGTGCGGTTGTAGCTGCACCTATCATGCCAGGCATTGCAACCCATTTCTTTGTCTTTTCATCCCAAGAATATGAGCCGCCATCAGTAGGCATAGGAGTGGGTGCTTGCCATTGCCAAGTTGGGCCTGCAATCGTCCAAGAAGGAAAAGGTTGGGGTGAATAAAACACATCATTGGTAGGATCGTAGGTGTAGCCAATACCAGCATAGTTGCCGCGCAATGCCGAGCCGCCTGAAGTATGCACTCCACCAATGGTGTTATAGCTAGTCTTTATCCATGTGCCACCCAAAAGGCGCTCACAAAATGCCACGCCGATAGATTCTTTTTCTACGCCATTGGCATCTGAAGAATCTTTAGTATCAACAACAATAACTTGAATCACCTTGTTGTCAGAATCAATTTGTGCAAAATGTGCCATCTTATGCCCCTAAATGTAAACCTGTTAAATCAAGATCGTTTCCAATATAACCTTTTAGAAACGTGTTAAAAGAAATGCTAATGCGTGTTTCATCTGTTTCCACCGTTTGAACCATGTGGGTTAAATGCGATGGAAACAATACTAATTGTCCTGTTGTTGCTGGCAACCACCAAGAATCAGAATTGTACAAATTAAAGGTTTCAGCAGGTAACTTTATTTGGCTGTAGCCATCTTTGTAAAAATAGATTTTATCTATATCTTTCTGCGCTTGAACATAAAACACCCCACTGATAAAACTATTAGGGTGCTGGTGCTTATGATGCCATTGACCTTTATCTGTGAAGTTTGCCCATGATTGCGTGATATAGGGCGCAACATCAAACTTTGGTGAATACACTTCTTTATAATATTCAGCCAATGATTCTTCACAAAACCGTGCAATTTCTGCAAGTTCTGCGGTTTCAAACAAAGTGTTATTCACACTTGTTTTATTCCCATCATTGTTGCGCTGTTCTAAATTCTTTATAAAATTTAATTCAACTTCTGTTAAATCTGATCCAAATTCAAAATAGCTTACTGCGGTGGGAAAAAGGTTGTGGGTTATCATGCCACCGCCTTTTCAAAATCCTCTTCTTGCTGACGTAGTGCTTTTAACTGTTCTGCTGTCCATAATGTTGGGATTGAATCCTCAAACGCTTTGATCTTCTCCATCACGTCATTGACTTCTTCAACGCTAGGAACAGGGCGTTCATCATCCCATTTGGTAAATTGATGACCGTTATATTCCCATTTTGCGCCTGGGCGTAAAAGTTCAACTGCAACATTGATACCGTACAGTTTATAAAGTTTGCTACTCACGCATTTCTCCTTAGTTATGGAATTTGAGAATTACTATACCACTACCACCAGATGCACCTGCTAGTCCACCTGCTGCATTCGTTCCTCCACCACCTCCACCACCAGTATTTGGACTGCCTGCAACGGCTGCTGATCCTAATCCTCCATTACCGCCTCCACCTGAGCCACCTGGTGCGGTTGATGGAGCGGATGAATTACCGCCTCCACCACCTCCCCCTGCGTATGGCGTGCTTACGCCGGATAATGATGAAGATGATCCGTTTCCACCGGAACCGCCGTTGCTATTCGTTACAGCAGCACCTCCAACTACTGATGCACCTCCACCACCACCGCCAGCACCAGATGCTCCATTACCGCCATTGTTACCTTGTGATGGCGTTGTTGAAGGTGTGTTACCTGAACCACCAGAACCTGCCGCAGCATTGTAACCACTTCCTCCACCACCGGAACCGCCGTTTCCTCCAGATTGTCCTGATAGTGTTGCACCTCCACCACCACCCGCTGCACTTATTGTGCTAAAACTTGATGCATTTCCTGCGCCACCTGTTGTACTTGCTGAACCGCCATTACCACCTGCGCCAACAACAACAGTTAATGTGCCTCCACTTGATACAGGGAAATTGGTTCCAGCTAAAAATCCTCCTGCACCACCTCCACCACCATTACTTTGACCAGAAACACCACCTGCACCACCTGCACCACCTGCAACTACTAGATAATCAACAAGTGTGAATCCTTGTGGAACGGTAACCATTGTTGTGCCGGTTGCTGTGATGATTTGTGTGGTGTTTAGCTGAATGATGACAATACCAGAGCCGCCTGCGCCGCCTTTGACCTCACTTGCTGATCCTCCACCGCCTCCACCGCCTCCAGTATTGACAGTTCCAGAACCCCCTGGGCTACCGCCGTTAGGTGAATTACAGCCATTTCCACCACCACCGCTGCCTCCTGTTCCACCAGTTCCGGTTCCAATATATGCACCACCACCACCACCACCTGCATACGTTACAGATGAACCAGAAATTGTAGATGTTGAACCAGCACCACCATTTCCAGGTGTTGTGCTGTTTGGAGAATTAGAACCTACTGCGCTTGCTCCACCACCACCCCCGCTGGGATATGGTGATGAAGTAAAACCGCCATTTGTTCCCCCGTTATTGCCTTGTGAAGGCGTAGTTGACGGGGTGTTACCAGAACCTCCAGCAGAAGTTCCCCCTCCGTTTGCTGCTCCACCACCTCCAGAACCACCATTACCACCGATTTGGGTTCCACCGGCTTGACCTCCATTACCTCCACCTGCCGCTGTGATTGTACTGAAAGTTGAGCTACCACCTTGTGATGCACCTGTTCCACTGCCGAAATCACACCACCCTGCCGTACCACCCGCTCCTACGGTCACGGTATATGACGTTCCGGCAGTAACGGCTAAATTTGTGCCTGTTAAATATCCACCTGCTCCACCGCCACCGGATGCCGCACCGCCACCGCCTCCAACTACTAAATAAGATGCAGATGAATAGCCAGTGGGCACGGTGAATGAGCCAGAGCCTGTGAAATTGTATGTGGGAGTTGTGCGAGTGTAGGAGAGGATGACAACACCGCTGCCGCCTGCACCGCCATTTCCTCCAGTACCTCCACCTCCACCACCTCCACCACCTGTATTTGTAGTTCCAGCAGTTCCTGTTTGACCTGGGTTATATCCACCGTTACCCCCAACACCTGAACCTCCTGGTGCTAAACCCCCTTGAGAACCACCACCACCACCACCACCAGAATAAAAAACAGTTGTACCTGATATTGTAGATGATAAACCTGTTCCACCTGCGCCACCTTGATTAGTAGGGCTACCAAATGGGTCTCCCGAACCGCCCGCAGAATAAGCCCCGCCACCGCCACCACCACCAACTTTTCCTATTCCTGTTCCTCCATTTGTTCCTTGAGCATTAGGGGTTGTGGCAGGAGTATTTCCTAAACCGTTAGCACTTGAACTTGCGCCTGAGCCACCACCACCACTTCCTCCGTTCTGTCCTGCTAAGGATGAATTTGTACCTCCACCTCCACCGCCTGTTGCCGTGACTGTACTAAATATTGAATTTCCACCGTTTCCACCTAATGCTGCGGGCGATGTAGTTCCAGCAATACCACCTGCTCCAACAGTTATGGTATAGGTTGTTCCTGCCGTAACAGATAAAGAATTGCCTTGAAGAAAACCTCCTGCCCCGCCACCGCCACCATTTGAACTACCAGAAATTCCACCACCACCGCCACCACCACCAGCAACCACTAAATAATTAACAGACGTAACACCGGTGGGTGCTGTCCAATTACTTGTGGCATTAAATGTTTCAATAATGGTAATGCCAGTTGAACCAGCAGCAACCAATGAACCAAGAAGAATCTGTAAAATTCCACTCATGTTAAGGCAACTCCACTAATGATCCAGGTGGTGCTTAAAATTTTGGTTGCAGTTGCAACGCCATATTGTGCCAAAGTGCGGCTACCAGTCGAACCGGTTGAAGCCAAATAAAGCGTGTCTGAAGTAATCGCGATGGTCACCGAAGCGGTTGCCATATTAATAAAGGTAATTGCGGTTCCAATTGGATAAGCCACACTTGCATTTGCAGGAATGGTATAGGTTGCAGCCGATGCACCAGATGCGTGATAAATCTGTTTACCAGAATCAGATAGCACCAACGTGTATGAACCGGTTTGTGCATTCTGCGGAATGTTTAGGAAACCAACAGAGTTAGTTCCATCAGCGGTACAGTTTGTTAAGTTACCGCTTGCAGGGGTTCCCAATACAGGAGTAGTCAACGATGGGCTGGTTGCCAATACCACTGATCCACTACCTGTGGATGAAGTCAGCGAAGGTGCTTGAGCCGCTGATCCAGTACCTGTTGAGGTATAAAAATTAGGTGTGGTTGCTGTGTTGCCAGCTAGAAATACGGTAGTTGATGCTCCTGATTGGTAAGGAACCGATCCAGTTGCGCCACCAGAAATATTGGTTGCGTTGGTAGCGGAAACGGCTGCCCACGAAGCCGTTGTGCCGTTACTCGTCAACACATAACCCGATGTGCCAATACCTAATCGAGTAGAACTATTCGTTCCATTACCGATAATTAAATCACCAGTAGAAGTAACAGGCGATAAGGCATTAAACGCTGCGGTTGCAGTGATCGCACCTGTTCCACCATTGGTTAAGGCTAATACGCCCGATGTACTTGCACCTTCAGCTAAAATAGATAGATTACGTGGGATAGTCATTTACATGCTCCATTTGGCTAAAAGTGCCGTTAAGAAATTCTACCATTATTCATTCATTAAAATTGAATCTGCGAAGCCAATACGGTATAGGTTGCATTGGCGGTTTTTGTTACCACATACGTGTACTGATCAATCTGATTTGCGTGACCGGTTGATGGTGCAGAACCACCTTGCCAATAGGTTGTCACACCCGTTGACGTTCCATCAATCGTCAATGTTCCATTCATATAGTAAGGCGTTGATCCCATCGTAGCCCAAACCGTCATGGTGATGGTTTGACCTGCGGATAAGAAACTGTTTAATGTGGTTGTACTGTTAAACGCAATGTTTTGCGTCCAGTTAGCCGTTGCATTTCCAGTAAACAATTGTGAAACGCCATTTGCTAAATAAATCGTTGCATTACCGTTTGCCGTTCCACTTGCAGGTACATACGTGGTTTGCACGTTTGTTGCCACGTTAATGACGTTAAATGCAACCACTTCAACAATATCACCCGTTGCCGCACCCACTGCCAATACAACAGTTGTACCTGTTGTTGCAGTGTAATCCGAGCCATTCAAGAACACACCATTCAAGAAAACTTGAATATAACCAACGGTGTAACTTACAGTGAATGACGTTTGACCTGATGTTGCGGTAAAACTGGTACGGGTATAAGCCGTTGGAGTGCTGGTTGCATTAATGGTGACTGCACCCGTTCCACCCGCAGGTGAAATGGTGATGTTGGTTCCAGCCACAATTTGCGTGACAGTGCTTGACCATGCCGGTACACCCGATACGACACTAAGAACTTGACCAGTAGAACCAATGCCTAAACGTGCAGCAGTGTTTGTGCCGGATTCATAAATAATGTCACCGGTGGTTGTCATAGGATTAAGCGCATTAAATGCCGCTGCTGCCGTTGTCTGACCTGTACCACCATAACTAATACCAAGCGTGCCATAAGCAGGTGCCGCACCTGATCCACCAGACAATAAAGGCTGACCAGATGTGCCCGATGCCGTTGCTGCGGGTGCAGCACCCGCTCCACCACCATACACCACGCCATATTGAGTAAGTGCAGCCGATGATGCCCAAGCGCTTGATGAACTAAAATAAACAATACCGCCTGATGTGCCCGCAACGGTCAATGCTGGTGTGGTTGATGCCGTTGCTACACTAATTAAGCCACCAGTAAATGATACTGATGTAACGGTTCCCGCATTATTTGCTGCCCAAGATGCTGTGGTTCCATTGGATGTAAGAACATATCCATTAGTACCAATAGCCAATCTTGAAGCGGTGTTAACACCTGTACCTATGATTAAATCACCGGTTGATGTGATTGGGCTTAATGCATTAAATCCTGCACTTGCTGTTGTAGCACCAGTTCCACCATTTGCAATCGCAAGCGTTCCACCTAGTACAACCGCGCCGGTTGTAGCCGAATTGGGTGTTAAACCTGTAGTCCCCGCACTAAACGATGACACACCACTGGATGTTGCTGCTTGCCACGATGCAGTGGTTCCATTAGAAGTCAGCACATAACCTGTTGTGCCAATACCCAAGCGTGTAGCGGAATTGCTGCCATTACCGATAATTAGGTCACCGGTATTTGCGATGGGAGATAAAGCATTAAATGCGGCTGTTGATGTTGTTGCACCCGTGCCGCCATAGCTGATACCTAATGTGCCAAAGGCCGGTGAACTTGTACCGCCAGACAATAAAGGCTGACCGGTTGTGCCTGGGCTTGTGAATCCTGTAGCTCCTGATGCAGATTGATATACAACTGCACCGGCAGTTCCACCCACTAAATTATTGGCACTGGTGCTGCTAATCGTGATTGCGCTATAAGCAATTGTTTCAACAATGTCACCCGTTGAGGCGCCTACCGCCAATACGACCGAAGTACCATTGGTTGCTGTGTAATCAGAACCGTTAAGAAATACACCGTTTAAGAATACTTCAACATATCCAACAGTATAAGAAACCGTGAAAGTGGTTTGACCTGAAGTTGCCGTAAAGCTCGTTCGTGTATACGTTGCGGTAGGTACTGTGGCATTGATCGTGACTGCACCCGTACCACCTGACGGCGAAACGGTAATGTTAGTACCCGCTATGATCTGAGTAACTGCACCTGTTGGATTTGCCCATGCAGGCACGCCAGATACAACTGTTAATACTTGCCCTGTGGTTCCAACAGGTAAACGTGAAGCAGTATTGGTGGCTGATTCGTAAATCAAATCACCAGTAGTGGTCATGGGATTTAAAGCGTTAAATGCTGCCGCTGCCGTTGTAGTACCCGTTCCACCCGCTGCAATTCCAAGCGTTCCATAGAGGGGCGAAGAACTAGCACCACCAGATAGCAATGCTTGTCCTGCGGTTCCTGTGGTTGTAGCCTGGGGTGCTGATCCTGCACCACCGCCATACATCACACCATACTGCGTTAGAACACCAGATGATGCCCATGCATTTGATGATGAAAAGAACACCACGCCACCAGAGGTTCCAGCAACAGTTAATGCAGGTGTTGTGGTTGGTGTTGCTACAGAAATTAAACCACCTGAAAATGAAACTGAGGTTACCGTTCCTTGAACTGCATCAGCCCACGAAGGAATGCTGCCCACAACCGTTAGAACTTGGCCTGCGGTTCCTAATGCTAAACGCGCAGCAACCCCTGCGGAAGATTCATAAATAATGTCTCCCGCTGTAGTCATTGGGTTTAGTGCATTAAATGCGGCTGCTGCGGTAGTGGCTCCTGTACCGCCATTCGCAATATTTAATGTACCACTTAAGGTAATACTGCCGGTAGAACCCGTTGATGGGCTAAATCCGGTGGTTCCTGCGCTAAATGACGTTACACCACCAGATGCAGCAGCCTGCCAAGAAGCTGTCGTGCCATCAGAGGTCAAAACGTAACCGCTTGAACCAATACCTAATCGTGTTGCACTGTTAGTGCCATTACCAAGAATCAAGTCACCGGTTGAAGTGATCGGTGATAAAGCGTTAAAGCCCGCACTTTTACTGGTAGCACCTGTACCGCCTGCTGTAATCGCAAGCGTGCCCCAGGTTGGGCTACCAGTTCCACCAGATAACAATGCTTGTCCTGATGTACCCACACCTGTAAAGCCAGTTGAATTGGCTCCTGTTTGGTATAAAAGCTCACCAGAAGCACCACCAACAATATTATCGGCATTTGTATTTACAACTGTTTGCGTATTGTACGCAACGGTTTCAACTATATCGCCCGCAGTACAACCCACTGCCAATTGCATGGATGTGCCATTGGTTGCGGTGTAATCGCTGCCATTTAAGAACACACCGTTTAAGAATACTTCCAAATATCCAACGGTATATACCACTGAGAATGTGGTTTGCCCTGCTGAAGCGGTGAAACTTGTGCGCGTGTATGCTGCATTCAATCCAGCAGCATTAATGGTCACAACACCTGTGCCGCCTGAGGGCGAGATGGTGACGTTTGTGCCCGCAACAATTTGCGTAACACCACCCGTTGATGCTTGCCAGGATGCGGTTGTGCCATTTGAGGTTAATACATAACCATTTGAACCAATTGCTAAACGCCCAGCAGTATTGGTTCCAGTACCTAAAATTAAATCGCCCGCAGTAGTGATGGGTGACAAAGCATTAAATGCAGCCGATGCAGTTGATGCTCCAGTACCTCCATTTGCAATTCCAACACTGCCCCATGATGGCGCACTGCCACCATTAGAAACTAATACTTGGCCTGTTGTTCCTGCTGCGGTCACCGCAATTGCTGATCCAGTGCCATAAGCCACACCGCCCAA
>Ga0214164_1000726_pt1 | contig 20750 bp, 18 predicted proteins | sample TroBogepilimnion_13_FD_153003 | JGI IMG/M metagenome (GOLD analysis project Ga0214164, IMG submission 153003) | Freshwater microbial communities from Trout Bog Lake, WI - Practice 03JUN2009 epilimnion v4 | ecosystem: Environmental > Aquatic > Freshwater > Lake > Epilimnion/Euphotic zone ...
CTGCAGCAGAACCACCACCAGAACCTCCCGGAATACGAGTCAGATCCCACGGATTGTGAGTGGGACCGTACGCAGAATTTTCGGTCGAAGAACCCATTGCAAATTCGTCCATGTTGGTCTTACCCAAAATCACGACTCCGGCGTTCTTAAGTTTTGTAACAACAGTGGCGTCATATGGTGGGCGCCAACCTTCAAGCATCTTGGAACCACAAGTAGTCGGGATTCCTTTTTGAGCCATGACATCTTTCAGTGCAAGTGGTACTCCAGCAAGTGGGGATAGCAAATCACCTTGCTTGCGCTTTACATCAACTGCGTTGGCTTGTTCTAGCGCTCCTTCTTTATCTACAAATAAAAATGCATGTACTGCGCTATCTACTCTTTCGATTTGATCCAAATGTTGTTGCGTCAGTTCTACCGATGTAATAGACCCTGCAGCAAGGGCATCTGCCATCTGCGCGGCGGTCGATTTAATAGTTGTCATTCTTCACCTAAAATCTGCGGAACTTTGAAGCGATCTTCCGATTGCGCAGGTGCTCCGGATAGAGCCTCTTGCGAGGTAAGGCTTGGCTTGACGACATCTACTCTAAAAACATTATTAACGGGAATTGGGTGAGAAGTCGCGGGGACATCCACGCCAGCAACTTCTTGTACTCGGGCGACAGCGCCAAGAATGACATCCATCTCCTTGGCGAGGTGATCGAGTTCGACATCGCTCATGTCGATACGTGCCAATTTGGCTAGATGAGCAACATCATCGCGAGAGATAGCGGCCATGAACCAACCTTATCCGATACTAAAGAAGGACGAGATCGTCGCGATGGACGAGCTCTCGTTCGTATTCTGGACCTAGATCCTGGGCCAACTGCTTTGTTGATTTTCCCAGCATCGAAGGAATTTCTGATGAATCAAAGGCGACAAGACCTCGAGCGATTATCTCTCCCTTTGGCGAAATCAGTTCTACAGTGTCTCCGGAAATAAAGTCGCCTTCCACCCCAACAACGCCTGCTGCCAATAGTGATGTGCCTCGCTCTTTAATAGCAGTGGTAGCGCCGGTATCTAAAATCAATTTACCGTGCGGGGTAGCGGCATGAGCCAGCCATAAAAGTCGAGAAGGTTTGCGATCAGTTCGTGACATAAATATTGTCCCGACATCTGCGCCAGTCAGAGCTTCTTCTAACGTAGGCAAAGTTGTCAGCAACATATTGACGCCAGCACCCGTGGCAATTCTGGCGGCATCGACTTTAGAAACCATTCCCCCACTACCGACTCCAGAAGAACCGACTCCCCCGATTTGGATATCGCCTAGCTGGCTGATGTCGGCAACTTCGGAGATTCTCGTTGCACCCGCCTGCGATGGTGGTGCGTCATACAAACCTTCTACATCGGTAACCAACACAAGCAAGTCAGCTCCGATTAGATGCGAAACAAGGGCGGCGAGGCGATCGTTGTCACCAAAACGAATTTCTTGTACTGCAACCGTATCGTTTTCGTTAATTACAGGGACAACACCCATTTGTAACAATTTAAATAGAGCACGTTGCGCATTTTGATAATGCGACCTACGAACAACATCGTCGATCGTCAATAAGACTTGAGATGCGATCAAATCATGTGAGGCAAAGGCACGCGAATAGCTAGCCATCAACAACCCCTGGCCGACAGATGCAACTGCTTGCTGTGTAGCGAGATCCTTTGGTCGAGTTTTTAACCCAAGTGGTGCCAGACCAGCTGCAATTGCTCCCGATGATACAAGTACGACTTCTCGTCCTTGATTTCGAAGTTTGGCAACTATGTCTACCAAAGCGGTAACAGCATGATCATTGAGCTGCGCACCTGCGCTACCCGTAAGAGTAGAAGAACCTACTTTGATAACTACACGCTTTGATTGCGTGATTAGCGCGCGGCTCATGGGTCAGCCTGAAACCCGTGGGTCACGAGGATTATCAACGTTGTATTCCCATTGCATTGCAATTTCATCATCGCTTAATTCATCAACATCGTCTTCGATATAACGCCCAGCCCATGGTGATTCCAAGCGTAGATCTGAACCGCGTGGACCTGCCAAAAGTTCGGCTCCAGCTTCGATAGATGGCTCCCAATCGAATATAACCGCGTTGTCACCAACGCCGATACGTACTTCAGACTTTGGTCGTGCTCCTTTTTTGAAGAGTTCTTTCTCAACACCCAGCGCCGCAAGTCGGTCGGCTAGATAGCCAACAGCTTCGGCATTTGCAAAGTCGGTCTGTCGTACAAAGCGTTCTGGCTTGTCACCCGTAACAGTGAAGGAGCGATCCTCATTAGCTATAACCTTGAAACCATTGTCATTGACGGCTATTGGACGCAAAACGATACGAGTTTTAACTTGCTTCGCTCGATTGCGGCGCTCTTCTTGAATAATGCGAGCCATTCCATAATTTAATTCTGTAAGTCCAAGGCGCGCCGCAGCAGAGACTTGAAAGACTTCATAACCACGAGCTTCAAAGATTGGCTGAACCATATCTGCCATCGCTTTACCATCTGGAAGATCGATTTTATTAAGAGCGATAATACGAGGGCGTTCAGAAAGTCCTTCACCATACTCCGCTAATTCGGCTTCAATGATCTCAAAATCCTTAACAGGATCGCGATCGGTTTCAAGAGTTCCACAATCCAAGACATGAACAAGCGCAGCACAACGCTCTACGTGACGCAGAAATTCCAGACCAAGGCCTTTGCCTTGCGATGCACCGGCAATAAGTCCTGGAACATCAGCAACCGTAAAACGAGTATCCCCAGCTTGGACTACGCCAAGGTTTGGAACCAGTGTTGTGAATGGATAATCAGCAATCTTTGGCCTGGCAGCAGAGATCGATGCAATCAAGGATGACTTTCCGGCACTTGGAAATCCAATTAAACCAATATCGGCAACGCTCTTTAGCTCTAGCTGAAGCGTGCGCTCTTCACCAGATTCACCTTTAAGTGCAAAACCTGGTGCTCGGCGCTTGCGTGAAGCCAAGCCGGCATTACCTAGACCACCTTTTCCACCTTGCGCAGCAACAAAACGAGTACCCGCACCAACTAGGTCGGCCAAGATAGTGCCTGAAGAATCTTTTACAACGGTTCCATTTGGAACCATCATGACCAAATCTCCACCTTCTGCACCGTTGCAATAGTCACCATATCCGGGACGTCCATTGCCAGCTCTGCGATGTGGTGAATGATGAAAATCAAGCAGCGTGGTTACATTGTCATCAACAACAAGGATGATGTCTCCACCACGTCCACCATTGCCGCCATCTGGGCCGCCGAGGGGCACAAATTTTTCACGGTGAATAGATACACAACCGTCGCCACCACTTCCGGCAGCAGCATGAAGAGTTACACGATCAACGAACGTTGCCATCTACCTCTCCTTACTATCCCTACGGGTGCTAGACGTGAAATAAAAAAGCGGGTCCGCAGTCGCGGACCCGCCAAATATCTTTTGTGCGAGTTACGCGACAGGAACTACGGGGACGATATTGACTACCTTGCGTCCACGTGCCTTGCCGAATTCAACTGCGCCACTTGCCAAAGCAAACAATGTGTCATCTTTCCCGATGCCAACATTCTTACCTGGGTGGAAAACTGTTCCGCGCTGACGTACCAAGATTTCGCCGCTCTTCACTACTTGACCACCAAAGCGCTTGATGCCAAGGTACTGAGCATTTGAATCGCGACCGTTACGAGTCGAGGAGACACCTTTTTTACTTGCCATCTTTTACTCGCCCCCTTACTTATTAATCGCGGTGATCTTCACCAGCGTTAGTTGTGCACGGAAACCTGAACGACGGCGATAGCCGGTCTTATTTTTGTACCGAAGGATGTCAATCTTTGGACCCTTTTGCTCTTCTAGGATCTCCCCAGTTACCTTGGTCGAAGCCAAAACCTTTGGATCAGTGGTGATAGATGCACCATCAACAAGTAGTAAGGCAGGGAAATTTACAGATGCGCCAACGGCTGCATCAATACGATCAACGGTAATCGTGTCGCCAACAGCAACCTTCTCCTGACGGCCGCCAGCTTTAACAATCGCGTACACGGTGGTACTCCTTTTTAACAGATTAAACGTAAGGGCTAAGGGTAGGGATCAGAGGGGGTTGGGGTCAAACTGGCGTAATTACTCCAGTGCTGACTGCTCGGCGACGCTTGCGCGCCTGGGGTTTTTCAGGCGTTTTAGACTCTAGGACTACATCAACGGGCGCGCTTTCGAGAGGTTCTGCAGTTTCTGCTAATTCTCGTCCTAATTCAGGGTCAATGTCCTCATCCATCTGGGTGCTTGGAACGTAGCGCTGTTCCATATCTTTCTCCAAGGAGACCTTTCGGACTGGCTCAGAGTGAATATGAATTCCGCGACCACCACACGATTCGCAGGTTGTTGAGAAGGCTTCAATTAACCCTTGACCAACGCGCTTGCGCGTCATTTGAACAAGCCCAAGTGAAGTTACTTCGGCAACTTGATGCTTTGTGCGATCTCGACCCAGGCATTCGACCAAACGCCGCAAAACTTGATCACGGTTTGATTCCAAGGCCATATCAATAAAGTCGATAACAATGATTCCGCCCATGTCTCGAAGTCGTAATTGACGTGCAATTTCTTCGGCGGCTTCAATATTGTTCTTCGTGACGGTCTCTTCGAGGTTTCCGCCCTTGCCAATAAACTTACCGGTGTTGACGTCGATCACGATCATTGCTTCAGTGCGATCAATAACCAGGGAGCCGCCAGAAGGAAGATAAACCTTGCGATCAAAGGCCTTAGCTAATTGCTCTTCAATGCGATTTTCAGCAAACATGTCACGAGCACCTGTCCACTTTTCAATCTTTGCTACTAGCTCTGGCGCAATTTGGCCCAAGTAATTATTGATGTCATCCCAAGCTTGGTCGCCTTGAACAATTAGGCGGCGGAAATCTTCATTGAAGATATCGCGGATAACTCGAACCGTAAGATCCGGTTCGCTATAAAGCAGTGATGGCGCAGTAGTCGATGGATTCTCGGCTTGCTCTTGGATGTCATCCCATTGCGCCTTGAGGCGAATTACATCCTGCTCCAGCTCGTCTTCGCTCGCACCTTCTGATGCGGTACGAACAATTACTCCGGCTTCTTCTGGAATCAAATTCTTTAGGATCGACTTTAAGCGATTTCGCTCTTGGTCTGGCAAACGACGGCTGATACCGCTCATGGCGCCACCAGGGACATAGACCAAGTAACGACCAGGCAACGAAATCTGAGATGTCAGGCGTGCACCCTTTTGACCGATTGGATCCTTCGTGACTTGTACCAACACTGATTGGCCAGTCTTCAAAACGTGTTCGATCTTGCGCTGTTGACCTTCCGCTATTCCTGCGGCATCCCAATTAACTTCGCCTGCATACAAAACCGCGTTACGACCTTTGCCAATATCAACGAAGGCTGCCTCCATTGAAGGAAGTACGTTTTGCACACGACCTAAATAAACATTGCCGACATAGGAAATATTGCTATTTCTATTGACATAGTGCTCGACCATGATCTTGTCTTCAAGAACTGCAATCTGAGTGCGGTCTCCACTTTGACGAACCAGCATCTCGCGATCAACATTTTCACGACGCGCCAAGAATTCTTGTTCGGTAATGATGGTTCCGCGGCGGCGTGTGAAATCGCGTGGTGCGCGGTCATCACGATCCCGGCGGTCACGTCCACGATCACGTCCACGATCACGATCGCGAGTATTGCGGGTAGGACGTTCTGCTCGAGTCCGTGTACTTTCGCGAGGTTCACGAACTTTTACCACGGTCACAACACCATCTTCTTCGACGGTCTCTCCTGGAGTTACGCCTTCACCTTTTGCACGGCGACGTCGACGGCGACGGTGTGTCGTGCCATCTGCATTTAAAGTATCTTCATCGCCATCCAGCGAACCGGAATCTAACTCTTCCCCGTCGGCACTTAAAGTTCCTTCAGAATTCTCTTCACCACTTTGATTTGTTGGACGACGACGGCCTCTTCCACCACGACGTCGACGGCGACGTTGCTCTTGCTCGTCAGACTCGTCACCCAAAACTTCTTCTTTACTTTCAGTGGCCGCCGCTGCTTCTGCCTTTACTGGACGCTTTACAGCGCTCTTCTTTGGAGCAACAGTGGTCGGCGCTTCCTGGAATAGCGGTACAGGTACCGGCGTAGTTGCCTTCTTAGCTTTTGCTGGCGCTACATCGTCAGTAGGGACCGCAGCAACTGCTTTTTTGCTTGCACGCTTACTAACAGGTTGAGTAACAGACTTGCTTACCTCTGGATTTTCGACTTCAACCTCGGGTGTTGCTGGGGTTGTTGCCTTGGACGCTGCGGGTTTAGCCGCGCGCTTACGCGATTTCTTTGGCTCTGGCGCCATAAAACAAATCCTCTTCTACATAAAGCTCTCAAAAAAACCTGACACATCTAAAATCTAGGGATTTCGCGGCGGACGATTCGCGCTGAAATCTTGCCCCAAGTATCGCAGATCAGAGGCCGAACTCCAATTCACGGCTACCGTGAGCGCAAATGCACGTTCTGGAGCAGGCCAAAGCCCACCAAGGTCGCAAACATCGATGATCCGCCATACGACATAAAAGGAAGCGGTACACCGGTCATTGGCATCAGCCCCATAGTCATTCCAATGTTCTCAAAAGTCTGGAAAGCCAGCCAGCCAATAACTCCAACACACACCAACCTGCCAAAGAGATCCGACGTTCGTTGCGCGATAACAAACGCTCGCCAAAAAAATAAACAGAAGAGCAATATCACAATAGATGACCCAACAAATCCAGTCTCTTCGCCAGCAACGGTGAAAATAAAGTCAGTCTGCTGTTCTGGAACAAATCTACCGTTCGTCTGTGGGCCGTTAAATAAACCGCGTCCTAAAATTCCGCCAGAGCCGATGGTGATTCGAGACTGTCGTAATTGATATCCACTTTGTTGTGGATCAGCAGTTGGATTAACAAAAGACTGAAGTCGCTTGACTTGATATTCGCTCATGACATGTGACTTCACAGCACCGATGGTTCCGACTACAGCCAAGATAAGCAAAAAAGTAATCCATCGCGTCGGTGCTCCAGATACTGCGATCATTCCAACAATCGCTATTGCCAAAATGATTGCAGTACCCAAGTCCGGTTGAAGCACGATAATAATCATCGGAATCGCCGTGATACCTAGCGCCTTAATAACATCTTTGCTCACGGGGTGTGAAGATATATCTCTACCTTCGGAGAGCAAGAGCGCAACTCCAAGAATGACTGAAATTTTTGCAAGTTCTGCCGGCTGAATCTGAAAACCGCCAGGCAGAGCAATCCAAGCACGTGCACCATTTACAGTGGATCCAACTCCCGGTACAGCCACTGCTAACAAACCTAGTACTCCAAGCAGCCAAAGAACCGGGGTGTACGCACGAAGCAAGCGGTAATCGATCAATGTCACGCCGTAACCCATACTCAAGCCGATCAATATATTGATGACATGACGCTTTAAATAATATTGCGGGTCAAGGCCACTGGATGCAAACCAGGAACGTGTGGCAGCCCAAACCAAGACAGTGCCAAATAACAATAGCGCTACCATTGAAAAAGTTAGCCAGCGATCAAAGCCAGCGACGTTTTCAATACTCTTGCGACGTTGCCGCCGCGGACGTAGGGCTGTCATGGTTTCTTCACACTAGCGTTCTTTGGATCAATTTTTGGTATGCCACGTGGCGGCACTCCATTCGCGAAAATCGCCTTCTTGGGGTCCACGGTATTCCCCACGACTCCAAATAGTGCACTATAAATATCTTTTACTCCCACCGCAGCGACTGAAGCACCATATCCACCTTGGCTTACCATGATCACCACGGCAAATTCTGGTTTGTTGCTTGGCGCATACGAAGCGAACCACGAAGTTGGATCTTTCAGGGTTCCATTGGAATTTTTTCCTTGGACCTGACCCGTACCAGTTTTTCCACTGACCTCTATCGGGAAATTCGAGAATACCGATGCTGCAGTTCCATCTACGGCTACTTCGCGAAAAGCTGCATGTAAGAACTTTATATCTGCTGAGTTAACTGGAAGGCGTCCATTTATCACTGGTTGGATTTCTTTGACCACAGTGCCACTTGGGCTAACGATTGCTCGTGCAACTTCGGGTCGGAACAAAGTTCCGCCATTAGCAATGGCAGCATAAATATCTGTCATTTGAATCGGTGTCATCAACGTGTCACCTTGACCGATCGCAAAGTTGACCGCGTCACCAGCACGTACGATATATCCATCGGTGCAATCTTCTTTGGCGACTGCTATTAAGAAGGGCGTTAAATCTGAGGGTTTGGCTCTGGTTGCATAATTACAGTAAAAATTTTTGTATTGTTTGTAGTAAGCCAGTTTCCAGGCGCGATCAGGAAGTCTGCCAGAGGCTTCGGACGGTAGATCAATACCTGTAGGAACTCCTACATTGAAAGCAGCAGCATTTTTAAAGAAATAGTCATTTGGATCGTGATTAGGGCTTAATCCACCATCTTTAACCCATAAGTCATATCCAATTTGATACCAGATAGTGTCACAAGAAACTGCGATTGCGTGCTGAAGCGAGAAATTTCCCTGCACCTTAGTATCATCGTTATGGAATACCTGATTACCAATTTTTAAGGAATACGGACATGCATAATTTGATTGCAAGTTATAGCCAGCATGGGCTGCTGCAACAACCGATAGTGCTTTGAAGGTTGATGCCGGTGCATACTCGCCATCAATAGCCCGCGACAACGCCGGCACTCCATCAGCCGAACTGAATAGTGCTTGTGCCTGTGAGACTGTTAAACCCTTCTGCCAAATATTTGGATCGTATGTTGGGTAAGAAGCCATCGCTAAGATTCGACCGGTTTTAACATCCATGACAATTGCCGCACCAGAATCAGCGCGATTTCCTTGAGCTCGTGCGCTCAAAACAGAACTAGCAAGTGCTTTTTCTGTTGCGGCTTGCAATTGTACGTTGATGTTCGTAACTAAATTATTACCCGATACTGCACGCGAATTCTTTGCAGTTCTTGTTATATTTTCGGTTCGATCTACGACAACAGTTTTAACACCAGGAATTCCCTGCAAATATTGATCGTACTCAAACTCCAACCCCGTTTTTCCAATAGATTGTCCCTGGTAGTACTTCTTACGTGTATCTGAAAGATTCTGATCCGAAACCGAACCAACATAACCCAAGACATGGGCAGCATTCTCCCCGGCCAATGATGGATAGCTACGAATTGGTATCGGAGTTGCGTTGACTCCAACATAGATGTCTGGATTCTCTAAAATTTTCAGTGCTTGGACTTCTGTCGCTTCCTTAGTAATAGGAATCGGTTGATACAGGGTTCCGTTCCAACAACCAGTTCGATGGCCGATCGCCAATTCTCCACACATTCGAGTTCTTGTGTATAAATCTTTGTAAGTAATACCAAGAAGCTTTGCGAGTTGGGTTAAGACTACGGTTCCCTTGTCAGGAATCTTTGCGATCACACTTCGGTCTACGGTGATGGCAATTCCTGGCCGATCCATTGCCATAGGGATTCCATTATCATCGACGATCGCCCCCCGCACCGCAGGGGTCACGATGTCTCGACTTTGAATGCTGATTGCCGCATTCTGATATTTGAGGCCAGCCGCAACTTGCAAGTAAAAAAGACGACCTAGCATGGCTACCATTAAAGAAATAACTAAGACCTGGACAACTAATAGGTTGAGCCTAGAACGCTGCGACATCAGCGCTCCTTAGATGTTAACGAGATTTTTCGTACCGTTCGCAAAGCCGGAAGGTACATTGGCGTGAAAATGATCGTCCAAAGTGCATTTCCTAAGAGAATAACTAGATCGCGGTTGATCGAACCATTCGCTTCACCTACCAATGACCCAAAGCCCAGATACATGAGCAACGCTAAGGTCACTCCAGTTGCAACAAAAAACACAAAGATTACTGGCGACATCGTAAAATCTGCAAAAGATTCACGGTTGGTCGCAAATAAGTAACCCACGATCGTCAGTATCAAAGCCCACTGGCCAAATGGAGCGTTAGATGTTGGCGATAAATCTAGAACGATTCCAGCCAAAAATCCGACCACAAGTGAACCATTGTGATCTTCAAAAGCTATGAGAGATATCGCGACTGCTAAATATAATGAAAATCCGGCGATTGGAAAATGGATCAGGGATATTGCAGATTCTTGAATCGTAAAAAGAATAAAGAGAAATGCCAGCGTAGAAAAAATGCGTGTGGGACTCACAGAATTACTTCTTCTTAATTGAAGTCGTCGGAGATGGACTTACAGTCGGGGTAGTGGAAGTACTCGGTGTTGGAGTCGGGGTTACTAAGACGGTGACGGTGGGATTAGGCGTAGGCCTTAATGGAACGCTTGGAGCTACGGTCGGTGCAGCCAAAACAACAGAAACAACACCTAGGTCGTTGAGATTTGCATAGGATTCTACTGTTGCTGATTGAGCTAGTGCAGCGGTCGAATTATCTAAAACGGTTACCTGGCCCACGGGTACACCAGGGATAAATGGATGATTGTTATCGCTTCCATTAGTAACTAGATTATCGCCGACTTTGATCGTCCCTGCCGGGTCGAGCAAAACCAATGAATAACTACCATTCCCTTGACCTTGCAAAATTCCGATGCTCTGACTGCGGGTTATCTTGACCCCAACTTTAAAACTTGGGTCACTCATCAGTAGAACAATCGCTGACGTTGACGTTACATTCTTTACCAATCCAACTAAACCATTCTGAGAAATAACAGTCATATCATTTTTGATACCACTTCTACTTCCCTGATTGATGGTGATCGTCTGCGAGAAAGAGGAAGCAGAGCCGTGCCCAATCACACGAGCTGCTACGACTTTATAACCCCCGCGCCCAGCAAGATCTAATACGCCATTAAGTTGTGCGGATTCGCCTTTGGTTTCTGACGCCAAAACAAGTTGACTTGATAGCTTCTTGTTCTCTGCCAAGGCTTGATCAAGTTCTGCTTTAGTCTTGCCAAAATTTTTCACATCACTCAAGAAACGTCCAAGCGGTGAGAATATTGTCGAGACTGTTTTTTGAACTGGAGAGAGCATGGTCTGTGTTACCGAGCGCGAACCTTTTGTGAGGCTAACGCCACGTAAATCAAGTGTGACAAAAAATAGCGCCGTGACCAGCAAAATGACGAGGAGCAACCGAGATCGATTACCGCTACCTTGTGCCACAGGTATCCCCTAGTTTAAAAATTATCGACGAGGTTCAGAGATCAAGACCTTTTCCAAGGCTTCAAACTCTTCTACACACTTACCCGAACCTTCGGCAACAGCCTGAAGCGGACGTTCGCAGATGTGAACCGGCATTCCAGTTTCATGACGTAAGCGCTCGTCCAGTCCACGCAACAGTGCACCGCCACCTGTGAGAACAATTCCGCGATCCATAAGATCGCTCGCTAGTTCTGGCGGGGTCTTATCAAGTGTGCTCTTAACCGCATTCACGATCTGATTAACAGGCTCTTCTAGAGCTTTACGGATGTCTTCGGCAGAGACCAAAATAGTTTTTGGGAGTCCTGTAGCAAGATCGCGTCCGCGAATTTCTGCATCTGGTTCGCCAGGCATGCGATAGGCCGAACCAATAGCCATCTTGATTTCTTCAGCCGTGCGTTCCCCTAGTAGCAGGGAGTATTCACGCTTAACCCAGTCAATAATTGCCTGATCGAGTTCGTCTCCACCAACGCGTATAGATAAAGCAGTCACGATTCCACCGAGAGAAATAACAGCAACTTCTGTTGTTCCACCACCAATATCCACGACCATATTGCCCGTTGGTTCGTGGATGGGAAGTCCTGCGCCAATTGCAGCAGCCATTGGTTCTTCAATGATGTAAACCTTGCGAGCGCCAGCTGCATATCCAGCATCTTTAACAGCGCGCTGTTCCACTCCTGTAATTCCAGATGGAACGCAGACCACAATACGAGGTTTTGCCAGATAGCGGCGACGGTGAACTTTTTGAATGAAGTAACGGAGCATGCGCTCTGTTGTATCGAAATCAGCAATCACGCCATCTTTGAGTGGACGGATAGCAACAATGTTTCCAGGAGTACGACCGATCATGCGCTTGGCTTCTAAGCCAACAGCCAAAATCGCGCCAGTATCCTGATTGATCGCAACCACGCTAGGCTCATTGAGCACGATTCCGCGTCCACGAACATAGACCAAAGTATTTGCGGTACCTAGGTCAACGGCCATGTCGCGACCGATAAATGACATGCGGCTCGGCTTCTTTTGTTTACTCACATGGAACCTTTCTTAGAGTTCAGGGAAGAAAATATGTATTTCGCGATCTGATGACTCGAGGGAGTCAGAGCCATGAACGATATTTTGAACGACCTTTGTGCCTTGATCTCGTGCTAGATCTCCACGGATAGTTCCTGGTTCGGCAGTTGTGGGATCTGTCGTGCCGGCTAACTTTCGAAATCCTTCGATAACTCGATTGCCTTCCGCAACTAGCGCAACGATCGGACCCGACATCATGAACTCAACGAGTGGTTCAAAGAAGGGCTTACCCTCATGTTCAGCGTAATGACGAACTAAAAGCGCTCGATCTGCGTTCAACATCTTGAGCGCAACGATCGAATAACCCTTTGCTTCTATGCGAGCGAGCACCTCTCCGACCAGATTGCGCTTGACGCCATCTGGCTTAACTAAAATTAAGGTCCGCTCCATGGAGCCAAGTGTATTCGCAAGAGGCTAAAGCGAAGAATTAGGCTTTGGCGGCCCTTCGGCCAGTAGGCGGGCACGGATAGCCTCGCCCTTTCGGCCAATCAGATAAGCGCTCGCCCAGAGCACCGCAAATAAAGCACCTAAGAAATACATTGCCGGAACGACAACGCCATAGCCAATCAGGCAGATCTGCCATACCGTGCCCAGATACCAACCCGACATTTTCTTCATTAAACCTGCCGTAAGCAGAATCAGAATCGCTAAAACACCACCCACAGCGATCACCCAGGCACTGTGATGATCCATCGCCAAAAGTAGTGCAAATCCCATCACAAAAAATTCCATGGCAAGCACTGCAGATCCTAAAACTCTCATTTGCTAGACCCCGCTATCGAGCGAACAATTGCCCGAGTTTCACCCGCCGTAACTACTGATCCAGTTATAACAACAGCAGATATTCCATCGCTTACTTGGTTTACAAGTGTGCACTGTTCCATCGCATAAGTGATCGCGGTTCGCAGATCGTTCTCTTTATAGACACGATCTACCCCAAAGACACCAATCGCCATTTCATAAAGTCGATCAACAGAAATAGCACGGTCGGAACTATTTTGCGTAACTACTAGTCGATCTATAACCGGTTCTAATTCTTGAATAACGCCAAGCACATCCTTGTCGCCAAGTATTGCAAGTACTCCAAATACTGACTCAAAATCAAATTCACTAGCCAGGGTGGTTGCAAGTGCCTTTGCACCATGTGGATTGTGAGCCGCATCGACGATGACTGTTGGATCTCGATAAAGTACTTCTAGTCGCCCCGGTGAATCAACATTGGCAAAGGCTTTGCGTACGACTTCCTCATCCAATTTAACCCCAGCAAATGCTTCCACTGCCGCAAGTGCAACTGAGGCATTTATGGATTGATGTGCACCATAAAGTGGTAGGTAAATATCTGAGTAGTGGCCGTAGACTCCGTTGATAGACAACAACTGTCCACCAACTGCGATATCTCTGCGATCCAATGAAAATTCGACGCCCTCGCGATAGGCAATTGCGGATCGTTCTATCACCCTTGCGGTCAATACTGTTGCAACAGATGCGGGTTGAGCTGCAAGCACGACATGGGATTCGGGCTTAATAATGCCTGATTTCGTTAATGCAATTTCCTCGATGGTATTACCCAGATATTCCATATGATCGAGGCCGATCGGCGTGATAACCGAAACCTGGCTTTGAACAACATTTGTTGCATCCCATTCCCCGCCCATACCTGCTTCAAAAATTCCGACATCCACTGGGAACTCTGCAAAAGCTACAAACGCAAGGGCAGTGACTGCTTCGAAGAAAGATATTGGATGTGGCTGGCGACTATCGATCAAATCTAGATATAACGCAATATCGTTGTACGCCGCGATCATTCCTTCGGCCGGAATTGGTAAGCCATTAATAGCGACTCGTTCCAGAAATGTTTCGAGATGGGGACTTGTGTAGCGACCAGTTCGATAACCGAGTTCGCGGAACAACGAATCAATCATCCGGGAAGTCGTAGTCTTCCCATTTGTTCCGGCGATATGAACCGTCGGATAAGAAAGCTGTGGACTTCCTAGGACATCGCAGATTGCCGATATTCGTTGAAGCGATGGTTCGATCCGAGTTTCGGGCCAGCGCTTAAGCAAAGCGTCATAAATATGATTGAGTACTATTTGGTCTTCCGGGCTAGTCATTATTACTCCGTAGGCAGGGCAGATAAAGCTGCTTCGATACGGGCAATATCCGCAGTGGTAAGCGCCAAGCGTTCACGAATCTCTGTGACAACTTCTAATGGTGCCTTTGCCATGAAGCCTTCGTTTTCTAGTTTGACCTTTGCGGTAGCTAAATCTTTTTGGGCTGTGGCTAAATCTTTTGTGAGGCGAGCATATTCTGCCTTGATATCAATTGCGCCCGTAAGGTCAAATTCAATTGTTACAGTGCCGACTTCAATTTTGGCGCTGTAATTACCATCTGCGCGATCGCACCGAACAATGAAGCGAATCGCATCTTCGTACGGAGCTAACAGACCCAGACCAGTAATCCGGGCAACGATCTTTGTAGAAGTTTTTATGCCTTGATCGTTGCGAAAACGTCGAATTTCTGTGATGATCTCTTGGATTACCGCGGCAGCTTTTATAGATTCTGGATTAGACCTGGCGGAATCAAAGTATGGCCATTGCGCGATAACAAGCGATTCCCCGCCCGTGAGATTGCACCATAATTCTTCGGTAATAAAGGGCATTACTGGGTGTAGTAAGCGTAATAAATTATCCAAAACATGACCAAGAACCCGAGCCGTCGCCACAGAATTATCTGAGGCAAAAGTTGATTTGGTAAGTTCTAGGTACCAGTCGCACAAGTCATCCCAAGCGAAGTGATACATGAGTTCTAACGCCTTAGAGAATTCATAAGATGCAAGCAGCGAATCTACTTCTGCGATTGTTTCGTTCAGCCGAGTCAAAATCCATTGATCGATCAGATTTAGTGATAAAAATTCCGGAAGCGGGCCATCAACATTGGCACCATTCATCATCGCAAAACGAGAAGCGTTCCACAGCTTTGTTGCAAAGTTACGGGATCCGCCGATCCATTCTTCTGCAAGGGCTTGATCCGAACCGGGATTGGCCATGCGTGCCAATGTGAATCGAAGCGCATCCGATCCGTACTTATCCATGAATTCGATTGGATCGACAACATTTCCACGACTCTTTGACATCTTCTTACCGAATTTGTCGCGGACCAATCCATGAAGTGCAATTGTGTGGAAAGGCTGCACACCATCCATTGCATAAATTCCAAGCATCATCATGCGAGCAACCCAGAAGAACAAAATGTCATAACCAGTGACCAGTACAGATGTTGGATAGAACTTCTTTAAATCGGCGCTTTGATCCGGCCAACCAAGCGTTGAAAATGGCCATAGGCCAGAAGAGAACCAAGTATCTAGAACATCAGGATCTTGCGTATACCCAGCTGGAGGTGTTTCATCGGGGCCACAAACAATTACTTCATCATTAGGACCATAATAAACAGGTAGGCGATGACCCCACCAAAGTTGGCGAGAAATACACCAGTCATGCATTCCATCAACCCATTCAAAATACCGTGGTGACATTTCTTCTGGTTCAATCTTCACGCGACCATCACGGACCGCATCTCCAGCAGCCTTTGCTAACGGTCCAACTTTTACAAACCACTGCTTTGATAGGCGCGGTTCGACAATTGTTTCGCAGCGCTGACAATGACCAACCGAGTGTGAATAAGGACGCTTCTCTGCAATAACACGGCCTTGCTCGCGCAACGCTTCAACAACGGCGATTCTGGCTGCAAACCGATCCATCCCATCAAATCGAGTCCCGGATCCCTCCATCACAGCGTTAATGTTCATGATGATCGGCATCTCGATTCCATGTCGAGTAGCCATCTCGAAATCGTTAGGGTCATGCGCGCCAGTTACTTTGACTGCCCCGGTACCGAATTCTGGGTCAACAAGTTCATCGGAAATAATCGGAATCATTCGGTTGGCCAGAGGCAACATCACCATGGTGCCAACCATGTGGGCATACCGTGGATCATCAGGGTGCACCGCAACAGCACCATCACCCAACATGGTTTCTGGACGAGTAGTAGCAACGCTAATTTGTTGATCCCCATCGCCATAGCGAATGGTGACGAATTCTCCATCTACATCAGAATGCTCAACTTCGATATCAGATAACGCGGTCAAACAGCGTGGACACCAGTTGATGATTCTCTCTGCGCGATAAATGAGGCCGTCGTCGTACAATTTTTTAAATATTGTTAGTACGGCGCGGGAAAGTCCTGCATCCATCGTGAAACGTTCGCGCGACCAATCGACACTATCTCCCAGGCGCTTCATCTGATCAAGAATTAATCCGCCAGATTCGTTCTTCCATTCCCAGACTTTTTCTACAAATTTTTCACGGCCAAGATCATGGCGTGACAGTCCTTGCGCAGCTAATTGTTTTTCTACAACGTTCTGAGTTGCAATTCCCGCATGGTCCATGCCAGGAAGCCATAACGCTTCAAAGCCTTGCATTCGCTTCATACGGGTCAGGATGTCTTGCAGCGTATGGTCAAGTGCGTGACCGATGTGCAAACTTCCGGTGACATTAGGAGGAGGAATAACAATGGTGAAAGGAGGTTTATTCGAAGAACTATCAGCGGTGAAATATTGCGCGTCCAGCCACTTCTTATAAAGAACCGGCTCTATCTCGGCAGGCGAAAAACTCGCTGCAAGTTCTGGGCGCTCATTCATAGGGCGTCAGTCTAGATTAAGTTATGCGCTCTTCTCTTCAGTGCGCTTTTCGCCTTTAAGGGCACGCTTAGGGCCAGATCCACGGTTTACATAGGTTGGAGCACCCTCTTTTAACACTGCTTCTGGGGTGATGATTACCCGCTCGACATCCTGACGGCTCGGAACTTCGTACATAACCGAGAGCAAAGTTTCTTCCATGATTGCGCGAAGACCTCGTGCGCCAGTGCCACGCTTGATTGCAAGGTCTGCGATAACTTCTAACGCTTCAGGCGAAAATTCGAGTTCTACTCCATCGATATCAAAGAGGCGTTGATATTGCTTGATTAATGCATTCTTTGGTTCGGTCAAGATTTCCATCAGGGCTGGGCGATCCAAATTCTCAACGCTAGTCAAGATTGGAAGGCGACCAATAAATTCTGGAATCATTCCAAATTTTAGAAGGTCTTCTGGCATTACTTCACCGAAGATATCGATTTTGTCGAGATCCGCTTGAGACTGCAGGGTGGCATTGAATCCAACTCCAGCTTTGCCTTTACGACCTTCAATAATTTTCTCAAGTCCGGCAAATGCTCCACCGACGATAAACAAGATGTTGGTTGTATCAATCTGCAGGAACTCTTGGTGTGGGTGCTTGCGTCCACCTTGTGGTGGGACCGACGCCGTTGTTCCTTCAAGAATTTTCAGAAGTGCTTGCTGCACACCTTCACCTGATACGTCGCGTGTGATTGATGGATTCTCAGATTTACGAGCAACCTTATCGATTTCGTCGATATAGATGATTCCGGTCTCGGCCTTCTTCACGTCAAAATCAGCAGCTTGAATCAACTTGAGCAAGATGTTCTCAACATCTTCACCAACATAACCCGCTTCAGTAAGTGCAGTTGCATCAGCTATCGCAAATGGAACATTGAGCATTCGGGCTAATGTCTGCGCCAACAGGGTTTTGCCGCAGCCAGTTGGCCCAAGAATTAAAATATTTGATTTTGCGAGTTCAACCGAATCTTCTCGATTGCTATCACCAGATTGAACGCGCTTATAGTGGTTATAGACCGCCACAGCGAGTGATTTCTTTGCACGATCTTGACCAACAACATATTGGTCTAAGAAAGAGTAAATCTCTTGTGGCTTGGGGACTTCGGTAAGCCCAAGTTGCGTCGTCTCATTGAGTTCTTCGACAATGATTTCGTTACAGAGATCGATACATTCGTCACAGATGTAGACGCCAGGTCCCGCGATCAATTTCTTTACCTGCTTCTGTGTCTTGCCACAGAAAGAACACTTGAGAAGGTCGCCAGTTTCGCCAATACGGGTGGTCATGGCTAAAGGGTAGGCGGAAATGTAAAAAGCTGGGCGGGAATTCTCCACCCAGCTTGTTCGCTTATAGGCGAATTACTTTTTTAGATACAGGATTTAAAGCTTGAGCGCCTTACGACTTGCCAGAACCTGGTCGATAATTCCGTAGGAAACTGCCTCTTCGGCGGTCAAAATCTTGTCACGTTCGATATCCCTGGATACCTCTTCGACACTCTTGCCAGAATCCTTCGCCAACATCTTCTCAAGAAGTGCGCGCATGCGTTGAATTTCTGCGGCTTGGATTTCAATATCCGAACCCTGCCCCCCACCTTCGGAATATGGTTGGTGAATCAGGATGCGGGCATTCTCAAGCGCCATACGTTTACCTTTTGCGCCTCCGGCCAAGAGAACTGCTGCTGCAGATGCAGCTTGTCCTAAGCAGATCGTCATAACATCAGGACGAATAAATTGCATGGTGTCATAAATCGCGGTGAGTGCTGTAAAAGAACCACCAGGAGAGTTGATGTACATCATGATGTCGCGATCTGGATCCATTGATTCCAGCGTCAAAAGCTGCGCCATAACGTCATTGGCAACGGTGTCATCGATACCTTGACCAACGAAAATAATGCGCTCTTCAAATAACTTTGTATATGGATCTAAACGCTTGTATCCATACGAAGTCTTCTCTTCGATTGTTGGAAGCACATAGCGATTAGTGATTTCTTGGGCGTGATTCATTTCGTTCTTCATGCTGTTCCACCACTTCCTGAAACTTGACCCGCAGAACTTACAACGTGGTCTACAAGACCATAGGACTTCGCCTCTTCAGCGGAGAACCAACGATCACGATCGGAATCTTCGGTAATTTTTTCAACTGTCTGACCAGAGTGGAAAGCGATGAGTTCGGCCATTTTGCGCTTTGTGTATTTCATCTGATCTGCTTGAATCTTAATTTCGGTTGCCGTACCGCCGATGCCACCAAGTGGTTGGTGCATCAAGACGCGCGCATTTGGCAAGGCATAACGCTTGCCGGGTGCGCCAGCAGTCAAAAGGAATTGACCCATCGAAGCAGCAAGTCCCATCGTCACGGTTGCAACATCATTCTTGATGTATTGCATCGTGTCATAGATCGCCATTCCGGCAGAGACAGAACCTCCGGGTGAATTGATGTACAGGAAAATATCTTTCTCTGGATCTTCAGCGGCAAGGAGAAGCATCTGGGCAGCAATAGCGTTAGCCATGTTGTCCTCTACTTGTCCCACCATGAAAATGATGCGCTCACGAAGTAGGCGCTGATAGACCTGATCGTCTAAGCCACCTGCATACTGAGCCGCTGAACGCGCGGTAATTGGATCCACTTTTCCTCCTGACAGCAACGCTGAAAGCCCAGCATTAACTCCTGTTACGACAGTAACAATCTTTGAGGCAGAACGCTTCCCAATATCGAGAACTTTCTCGCCTGACGTGTTCGCCCTAAGAGAAGTATTACTCCGCTGTAGCGGCAGGGGCTGATACCGCAGGACGCAACGCCTCAAGATCGATGCTCTTGCCAGAAGTCGTGACGACCTTCACGCGGCCCAGGACTGATGCAAGTGCCTTAGCACGAGCAACTTCAGAGACCATTGTTGAGACCTGACCATTTGAGGAAACTTCTTGAATAAATTGATCTGGACTCATGCCATAACGCTGCGATTGACGAACCAAGTATTCGGTCAATTCATTCTCATTCACAGATACATCTTCTGCAGAAACGATGGTGTCCAAGATGATTTCGTAGGTCAACTGCTTTGTGGTTTGGGCAGTGACTTCTTCACGATGGACGGTATCTTCTAGCCGACCTTCTCCTTCGAGGTGGTGATTTACTTCGTCTTCAATAAGAGCCGCTGGCAGCGGAACATTAAGAGTTTCTACCAACAACTCAACCAGCTTGTCGCGAGCATCTCCGCCTTGCTCTAGATTCTTGACTCTCTCAAGTCGAGTTGCCACATCAGCCTTAAGTTCTGCAAGGGTCTCAAATTCACTCGATAGTTTCGCAAACGCATCATCAAGTGGTGGAAGTTCGCGGTGCTTTACAACTTTGACGGTCACATCGACATCACCGGTTTCACCTTCTGGCATACCCACAAGCTTGGTGGAGAATCGCTTACTTTCTCCCGCGGCCAAACCGATCAACGCATCGTCTAGTCCATCGACCATACTGTTGGAACCGACTTCGTAAGAAATGTCATTGGCGGTTCCACCTTCTAGTGGGGTGCCATTTGAAGAAGCAATCAAATCGATGGTAACAAAACTTCCTTTTTCGACCTTTGTCTCAACAGTGGTCAATGTTCCAAAGCGAGCGCGGAGGGCATCTACCTGCTCATCAACTTCCGCATCTCCAACGACAACGTCATCAACAGTGATCGTGAGTTCTGAG
>Ga0214164_1000727_pt1 | contig 20693 bp, 31 predicted proteins | sample TroBogepilimnion_13_FD_153003 | JGI IMG/M metagenome (GOLD analysis project Ga0214164, IMG submission 153003) | Freshwater microbial communities from Trout Bog Lake, WI - Practice 03JUN2009 epilimnion v4 | ecosystem: Environmental > Aquatic > Freshwater > Lake > Epilimnion/Euphotic zone ...
AAACGCTAGTAGGTAATAATTACTCTGATGAAATAAAAGGATATATAACAGGCGCAAAAACAGAAGCCACCGAACTACTCACCAAAGAACGTGAGGATATTTTACAGTTTCATATTGATTGCGTAAAGGCGGGAACTATTTTTGAAAATGCAGAAGCTAAATTTATAGAAGAAGATGAAAAACTTGTTAGAAACCAAGCAGAAAAATACTACGAAACAACATTCAATCAATAGGGGTAATTAACTGTCACTTTTTACTACCTATTACAAAAGCCACCTTAATTGGTGGCTTCTTTGTTTATTTGCTTAATTTGTTTTATTAATTGTCTTACTTGTTGAGGTGTATTATGGTAGTCTATTCTATGTCTTGTTCCGTTTTTATCGGTTATAAATACCCATCCGAAAAGACTGTCATATATTTTATGTAAAAAGTATTCGCCTTTAATAAGGTTACAAATAATATTCCAATTTGACTTTTGTATTTTTGTCATTTGAATTTAGTTTTAAGTATTTGTACCTTATGTCTGTAATCGGCTATCATGCCTTTAAGTTCTTCAATGGTAAACTTTTGTATTTGTTTTGATAATTCACTTAACCATTCAGTTATTCCTTTACTATCAGCTTCTAAATGCTTTTTAAATTCAACTTCATTACCATCTTTATATTCATTACAAGTACGGCATTGTGGTTTAGTATTCCAATGCTCAAATCTTGTACTCATGTGCGAACGCTTTTCAAAATGTCCACATTGTAAATCAGTCCAATGTAATTTAGTTCCGCAAGTATAACATTCATTCATTCCTTTACTATCTGCATCTTTTATACGGATATAAACGCTATAAATTGAATCTAAATCGGCTATAAGGTTACTTAAACTTTCATCTACTTGTTCTTCTTCAAACTTATCTACACGTTTCTTTGTGCTTTCAATGGTTGCGTGCATCTTACATAATCCATGCGAAAAATTATAATCAAAGCAACCGCATTTTAATTTTTTTTTCTTACTTATAATCGTACTGTTGAATCCCATAAGTTATAATTTTTAGCATCCGTATCTAACCAATTAAAAAATCCACTTATAAAAGCAAATAAAGAAGCTATAAGTAGTATTATATATAGTAGTTTGTATCTTAGCATTTATTTACGTTTTTAAAATGGAAGTTTTTCTTTTGCTTCAAAAAGTTTTTTAATTAAGTCTTTCACATTAACTTGTTTTTCATCCAAATATTGCTTGCGCAAAGCAGCGAGTTAAATGAAAACTCAATACGACCCTCCGAAAGTTCGTGGCAGACATTTAACAAGCTGTTTTATTTCATCTTCTTCTAACTTTATAGTTGTTCCATTTTTACTTATAACCATTTTTAAGCCCTTTGACCAGTGAACCCATTTATCAGCATCATCCATATCAATTAGCGAGTATGCGTGTACTGAAAACGAGCCTTCATTTAACACTGTATTGCTGTCATTACGGCTTGACGTTTTAACTTCATCTTTGTGCATATATTTAGCTTTAACCGTTTCCGTTTTACGGTATTCTTTAAATTCATTCATAATTATTCTATTTTATACGTTTTAATTTATCCCCTTCATAAACCCATAATGTTATAATACCATTCCTATTTACTTCTATTTGCATTTTAAGTATTTTTGCGAGCAAGTAAATGTTATCGGAGTTTATCATTTATTTTAAGTATGCGATTTTATAAACTTAATTACTGCTTTATAAACCGATTCTATTTTTGAATTATAATGGCATTCTATTATTGTAGATAATGTTTCACTATCTATAACATAGCAACTAAATAATTCTATTTCACAACTATACCCAAACGATTCAATTTTTTCAACAACGGGCATTAATTCATCCCAAGATGTGTGATATTTTAATCCCCTTACAAGTCCTAATGGTATATCGCCTTTATAATCCGATGCTACACTCATACCAAACGCCCTATTTTCAAATTCAGCCATCAATTTATTATTTTCTAAAATTTCATTGCCCATAACCTATTTTATTTTTTAATTTAGCACAAAGGAATGTACTTTATTTGAAATAAAAAAATTTTTTTGTGAATTAATTTTACTGTTACTTTGTGAAAAATTAGAAATAATGAATAAAGAAAAGCGTTATGTCGGTTTAGATATTAGGGATGAAATTAAATCCCAAAGAATTACAAACGGTTATTTAATCCATAAGTTAAACCAAGCAGGTGTAGAAATAGCCGATACTAAATTCTCCAACAAAATTTATGGTGAAAGAGATAAATTCACCGAAGATGAAGTAAAAATCATAAATACAGCTTTGGGTACACAATTCAGTTTATAATTACATATTATGAATTACAGAGAATTGCATAGGCAAAGAATAGAAGATAATAAAAGGAAAAGAAGTGAAAGGGTGGCTGCTGCTAATTTAAAAGGCAGACATACTAAACAAGAGTGGCAAGAAATGAAAGACTTTTTTGATAATACTTGTGTAAGATGTTTTGGTGAAAGTGATTTGATACACGTTGAAAAAGACCATATAATACCATTATATCAAGGCAGTTCTAATGGGTTAGATAATTTACAACCATTATGTGCTTTATGTAATAGTTCTAAGGGTGCGGAAGATATTGATTGGAGACCTATTGCTGCTAAAAAATTAAATAAAGAATTACCAGAAAAATACAAAGTAAATGGCTAAAAGATTTAATTCTACGGAAATTTGGTCGGAAGATTGGTTTTTAGAAATGCCTAATGATTATAAGTTATTTTGGTTTTATATGCTTTCTAACTGTGATTATGCAGGTATTTTCAAGGTAAATGTGAGGTCTTTTAGAGGTCTATTAGAGGTCGAAGTGTCCTCTAAGACAGCACTAAATTACTTTAATAAGGAAAAATTAAGAATAAGAGAGTTAAATGAAACGACTTGGTATATAGAAGATTTCTTTGTATATCAATATGGTACTACTTTTAACATGAATAACAATGTTCACGCAAGCATTGAAAAAATATATAAAAAGTATGAAATTATAGTAGAAGAAATTAGAGGTCTAAAAGAGGTCAAGGCAACCCCTAAGGATAAAGATAAGGATAAAGACACTAATAATACTCACATTACTCTACATAATAAAGTTAAACCTATAAACGAAAATAAAAATTTAGAAAATGGAAAATCAAATGTTGTCCCCGAAATTTATCAATCACAGAAAGTCAAAGAAGCTGCTGAACGATTTAGAAGCGGAAAATCTCTCATTAAATAGTATTGATAAGTTAATTTATGATGCAAGAATTGATACTTTAGGGTTATTTGAATTTGAAAATGATGATTTTGTAGATACGATTAACGATTTAGTTATGCGTATTCATGTCATAAGTGGCGCAAATTTGCCCTCAAATGATTTTACAGTAGAATTACTCGAAAACGAATTAAGCAAGGCTTTAAACGACTTTAAATTCACAAATTTGAGTATTAATGAAATTTTATTAGCTTTTAGGTTAAACTGCATAACAGGTACTTATGTTAATTTAGATGTAGAAGTTGAGTATGTACCACTTTTAGGGAGTTGTTTAAATGTTGATTACATTTTAAGAGTTTTATTCAATTACAGGAAGCATAGACATTCATTTGAAAGAAAAATACAAAACAAATTAGATGGCTACAACGGATAGGATTAATTGCGAACATCTTAACGATTTAGAAGGATTGAAGTTTATGCCTGTTCGGAATAACAAAGTTCCGATAATTAAGGGGTGGCAAACTTCAATGGAAAGGCATGATTTATCTAATTGCGAAGCGGTTGGATTAGTTTGTGGTGTACCAAGCGGTAATTTAGAGGTAGTTGATATTGATGAAAAATATAGCTTAGACGGTAAATTGTTTGAAAATTACAAACGATTAATACATTCAGTTGATAAAAATTTACTTGCTAAGTTAGTTGTACAAAAAACAAGAAGTGGCGGTCATCACATCATTTATCGGTGTAAAGAAATTTCGGGTAACTTAAAATTAGCCAATAGGCACACAACCAATGAAGAAAAGGCAGAAACATTTAAAAAAACATACGATGCAGAAGTTATTGCAGGAAATTCAGATGATGCAGCTAAAAAGGTGGCTGAAAGGGCTGCTGCAAACGACAAGATAAGAGTTTTATTAGAAACAAGGGGGATTGGTGGACAAATAGTTTGCTACCCGTCAAGTGGATATGAATTAGTTTACGGAGATTTTTATTCAATCCAAGAAATAACACCAGATGAAAGAGATACTTTACATGGCATAGCAAGGCAGTTTAACCAAGTTTTTGAAGAAGTAACCGTACCAAGAAACTTAAAAACAACTAAAACAAGTGGTTTAAGTCCATTTGATGATTATAATGAAAGGGGTGATGTAGTCGGGTTGCTACAAAGTCATGGTTGGAAAGTAGTATCGAATAAAGGCAGTAAAACGGTAGTATTACGTTCAGGACAAACAACATCAAAAAGTAGTGGTAATTACGACCATGATAAAAAATGGTTTAGTGTGTTTACAACAAGTACAGATTTTGAGCCACAAAAAGCATATTTACCATACGCTGTATTTGCAGTTTTAGAATGTAACAAAGATTATAATTTAGCTGCATCAAAACTTTTAGAATTAGGTTACGGAGAAAAGAAAGAAACACAACAAGAAAAACCAAAAAAAGAATATGCAAGTACAAGGGTAATACAGTCAAGAGTTAATACAGAAGATGATGATTTAAGTTTCCTTGCTAATCAAAATGACTATGAAGAATATTTGCAGCAAGTTATGGATGGTACTTTGCCGATGGGATTAACAACGGGATGCCCTTCATTAGACGAACATTTCATGTTTAAGCAATATTCATTCGTAAATATAAACGGTATTGATAATGTAGGTAAATCAGTTTTTATGTGGTGGCTATTGTTAGTTGCCGCAATGTATCATGGATGGAAAGGAATAATATTTTCAAGTGAAAATACTTTGGGTGCATTTATGCGAAAGATGATACAGTTTTATTGGGGCAAACAACTTTCAGGAAAATTCAGAATGTCAGATGATGAATATAAAATAGCAAAGAAGTTTATTGAAGAACATTTTATTTTAATTAAAGCACAAGAGGATTTATTTAATTACAAGGATATTATAAACATGGTCAAGAAAGCAAGAAAAAAATATCCTGATTTCACATACGGATTGATTGATCCTTACAATTCATTAAAAATAGATTTAAGCGGATTTAGTAAGTTGAATACACATGAATTTCATTATGAAGCATTAAGTGAATTAAAGGCATACGGACAACAATCTAAATTCGGATGGTATGTAAATCATCATGCAGTAACAGCAGCAGCAAGGGCAAAGGATGGTGAAAAGAAATACCCAATAGCACCACAAAAAGCAGATACAGAAGGCGGTGCAAAAGTTTCTAATAAAGCAGATGATTTCTTAACAATTCATCGTGTAACTTCGCACCCTACTGATTGGATGGTAACAGAAGTACATGTAAGAAAAATAAAAGATACCGAAACAGGCGGAAGGGTTACACCAATAGATAACCCTATTAAGTTTGAAATGTACAAAGGTGGTTGCGGTTTCTTAGAGAAATTTGATTTCACTACACGAACACCAATAGACCCAATAGAAGAATGGCATATCAAAAACGAAACTAAAAAAAGAAAAGAAGAAACATTATTTAACGGGTATAAACCAATGGCAGACGATCCATTTTAAAAAATAAAAACAAAACAATATGATTAAATTAATCGCAAACCTAAATTTAGGTAATGATGCACAAGTAAACAATGTTAATGGTAAACAGGTTATTAATTTCAATGCTGCTCATTCAGAAAAATACAAAGACCAACAAGGTAATGTAGTAGATAACACAACATGGCTTAGTTGTTCATGGTGGAGTGATAAAACCAATATAGTACCTTATCTTAAAAAAGGGCAACAGGTATTAGTTGAAGGAACACCATCCGTAAAAAGCTATACCAATAAAGACGGTAAAGAAGTGCCACAATTAACTTTGAAATTAACATCTGTTACTTTATTGGGTAGTGCTAAACAAAATAATAATTCAGAAGAAACACCATTTTGATAAACATATAAGCTACTAAAAGTTATGGGTAAAAGAGTAATAACATTTGATATTGATAAAAAGATTAGGGTATTAGCATTGACAGATACTATACCTGAAATGTCAAAAGAATTAGGTATTAATTATAGAACTATTCAAAAGTTTTGTGAAAGAAATTTTATTAAAACAATAGAAGTAAACCCTAAAAATAAAGAATTAAGTACAGGACATGAATATACAAAATATAAAAGAGTAGTTGAATTAATAAATGCAGCACCTGATGATAAAAAATTATTCATGGGATTAATGCGACAAATAGCTACTATTAAAAATGAAGATTACGAACAAAGAGCATTTAATTTACTTGTAAAAAAAGCACAAAAAAACAGCTAAACTAAACACTTTAACATAATCTTTGCAAAACGATATTTAATTTTACGGTATGAATAAAGAATATTTAAAGTTTTTAGAAACAAAACAAAAAAATCATGTTTATAGTGGATTTGATATTGATGAAAGTGAATTAAATGATATGTTGTTTCCGTTTCAAAAGTTTTGCGTTAAACGTGCTTTAAAAGCGGGTAAATATGCTTTCTTTCAGGATTGCGGATTAGGTAAAACTTGCCAACAATTAGAATGGGCTAAACACGTTAATAAAAAAACAAATAAACCTGTATTAATTTTAGCACCATTAGCTGTAAGTGGGCAAACAATTAAAGAGGGTAAAAAATTTCATATAGATGTTTGTAAATATGACGGAAGCAATGCGCCAATACAAATATCAAATTACGAACAATTAGAAAACATTGATACTACTATTTTTGGAGGTATTGTACTTGATGAATCAAGTATCCTTAAAAATTTTGAAGGTGCTACAAAGAAATTAATTTTAGATTTATTTAAAAATACTCCATACAAATTAGCTTGTACTGCAACACCGTCACCTAACGATCCGATGGAATTAGGCAACCATTCTGAATTTTTAGATGTAATGAGTAGAAATGAAATGCTTGCAATGTATTTTGTTCATGATGGCGGTGAAACAGGAAAGTGGAGATTAAAAGGTCATGCGGTTAAATTGTTTTATCAATTCATAGGTACATGGGCTATTATGCTGAATAAACCTGATGATATTTGTTTTACAATGGATGGGTATAATTTGCCGTCATTAAATTTAGTTGAAAAACAAATAGCTACAACACAAAGGGATAATGGAAGATTGTTTAATGATGCTGCAATTTCAGCAACAAATTTTAATCAAGAATTAAGACTTACACGAAAAGAAAGATTGGCACAAGTTGTACAAATAGTAAATAGCAGACCAGATGAAAACTTTATTATTTGGATAAAGCAAAATGAAGAAGGCGAAATTTTACGAAAAATGCTACCTGACGCTATTGAAGTAAAAGGAAGTGATAGTAATGAATGGAAAGAAAAACACTTATTAGGTTTTGCAGATAATCAATTCCGTATCTTAATTTCCAAAACTAAAATCGCATCATTTGGAATGAATTATCAGAATTGTAGAAATCAAATATTTGCTTCATTAGATTTTAGTTTTGAGGGATTGTACCAAGCTATTAGGCGTTCTTATCGTTTCGGACAAACAAATGAAGTAAATATATTCTTAATTACTACAGATACAATGAGTAATGTAAAACAGTCTATTGATAATAAACAAAAACAATTTGAAGTAATGCAGGATGAAATGTCAAAAGCAATTAACGCTAACTTAAATAATAAATTAATGAAAAAATCCGATTACGATACAGAAGAAGTTAAAAACGAATGGTATAAAATTAAACGTGGTGATTGTGTTCAACTTATTTCTGAATTAGAAAATGAAAGTATAGGGTTATCGGTATTTAGTCCACCATTCGCCGACCTTTACACATACAGTTCTCATTTAGAGGATATGGGTAATTCAAAAGATTATAACGAGTTCTTAACACAATTTAGTTATTTAATTAAGGAACTTCACAGAGTAATGATGCAAGGTAGAAATGTATGTGTTCATTGTATGGATTTACCTATTCAAAAAGGTAAACATGGTTTTATTGGTTTGCGTGATTTTAGTGGGTTGCTTTTGAAAGCATTTGAAGATGCAGGATTTATTTATGCAAGTCGTGTAACCATTTGGAAAGACCCTGTTGTAGAAATGCAGAGAACAAAAGCATTAGGGTTACTACATAAGCAGATTAAAAAAGATAGTACAATGTCAAGAGTCGGTATTCCTGATTATGTAATGATATTTAGAAAAGATGGCGAAAGAAATAATCCTGTAACAAATACCGATTTACCCGTTGATTTGTGGCAAAAATATGCAAGCCCTGTTTGGATGGATATTGATTATGGTAATACATTGCAAGGTTATAGAAATGGTCGTGATGAAAATGATGAAAAACATATTTGCCCTTTACAATTAGATACCATTGAAAGATTAATACACTTATACACAAACAAAGGAGATGTTGTATTTACACCATTTATGGGTATTGGTAGTGAAGTATTCCAATCGGTAAAAATGGAACGTAGAGCAATAGGATTTGAATTAAAAGAAAGTTATTTTGATCTTGCAAAGAAAAATTTACAATCCGTACTTGAAACCAAAAAACAAATAACATTAATATAAACTATGTGGATAGAACAAAAGACAAGAAAGAAAAGAATATATCCAAGACGAGAACTAAAAGATAATGAGAAACAGTTATTAATTAATAGTCATGGTGTACTAAGTTATAGAGAATTAGAACCATACTTAAAAGCATCTCACATGACTATTAGAAGTTGGTATATTGAATTGGGATTAGTAAAAAGTAAACCAAAAACTGAACAAAAAGAACAAACAATATTCAAAGTAAATAAACATCAAAATTGGATAGTATGACAGCGAAAGCAATGTTAGCAGCTACCTTTCTTTCAGGAAAGATTGTAAGTAATAAAAATTGTTATTTTGAATTAGGATTAACAAATTGTAGTAGGGAAGTAATTAGAATGATTGAAAGTCCCGAAACAGGATTTGGAGTTACTATTTCAAGAGTTCGTGTAGATGCTGAAAGTAGATGGGGTAAATCAATTTATTATTTCCAATACAGATTAAATAAGTCAATGGAACAAAATAAAGACGGTATTAGAAAGATGTGTGAATATGTAAAGAAAAACATTCCGCAAAATCCAAAGACAGACAAAGAATTTAAAATAGCAAAAGAACTTAACCAAATACTTTCAGCTTACCAAAACTAAATCCAAAATGATAATTAATACTGAATTACCAAAGGACTTAAATGAACGTAACTTGAAAGAACAAGAACAAATCCTAACTAAAATCTATCAAAATATTGGACTTGCAGAAAAGATAGTATTCGATAAATTAGCAGTAGTAAGAGGAAAATTATCAACTAAAAAATAAAGTAATTATGAATATAGAAAATATATTACCCACAATAGAAGAAATAAATGGGATTTAGAAAGTGCATTATTTGCACCAAAATTTTCAACATATAAAACCATTGCAAAACAAAAACTAAACAAACAATAAATACTAATTACCTACTTTTGTTAAAATTAAATATCATGACTGAAAAGCAATTTGACAAATTAAAAATAGGAAGTATAATTAAAAACGATATAACAAATGAAAGATATAAAGTAATAGAAAAAGATGAAGTAGGTGTAGTATTAGATGATGGGTATTACAGAACTTATAAAATGTTAATAGATTATTCAATAATTAAAAAATGAGAAAATCAGTAGCTAAAAAGCTAAAATTAGAAGCAAATATGTTTGCAGCAGGTAAATCCGATGAAGATAAAAAGAAAATATACAAGCGTTTAAAATCAATTCATAAATCTATAAAACAAGGTAGATAATGCTTAAACTACCAAACGTAACATTAATTTGTGCAGATTGCTATTATTACGGTAAATCTATTGCATCAATAAAAAACTGTTTAAATAAAGTTGAATTTGGCAGAGCAATATTTTTTACAGATATTAATATCAAATATGATGGTGTAGAAGTAATACAAATACCTAAAATTAAAAGTAAGCAAGATTACAGCCGATTTATAATAAAAGAACTATGGAAGTATATTAATACCGACTATGTTCTTGTAGTTCAACATGATGGAACAATTTTAGATGAAAGCCAATGGGATGAATCATTTAAAAATTATGATGTTATAGGTGCAAAATGGCTTTATCCAAATGATGAATATAATTGTGGCAATGGGGGTTTTTCGTTAAAAAGTCATAGATTATTAAATATAGTTGCAGAAGATGATTTTATTGAAATAACACACCCAGAGGATGAAGTTTTAGGTAGGCTATATAGAAGGTATTTGGAAAATAAGTATGATATTAAATTTGCACCAAATGATGTATGCGATAAGTTCTCATTTGAGTTGAATGAACCAATTTCAGCCACATTTGGACACCATCAATATTTTTATGAACCATTTAAAAAGCATATTGTTATCGTTCGCCATTCCGCTTTAGGGGATGTTATTATGTGCGAGCCATTGATAGATTATTATTTTAATAAAGGTTATCAGGTAGTGTTAGATACATTACCACAATTCATGTCAGTATTTTTTCAGTATAGGCATCCATTAAAGCATATATCACAAATGAATCCTAAAATAATTCCTGAAAAAATTATTAATTTGGATGGGGCGTATGAATCAAAACCAAAACAACCTGTATTACAATCTTACTATGAATTTGCAGGAATAACAGATACATCACTTGTAAATTCAAAACTTAATTTAATAGCAGGTAAAGACGAAATGCTGTTTCAGAAATATATTTTATTACACATAGATGATACGGGGATGGAATATCGAAACCAACATGGAATAGATTGGAACTTTGTTGTGCAATACTATCAAAGATTGAATTATCAAGTTTTTCAGATAGGCAAACGAATGAAAGAAATAGTTGCACCATACTTGAATACAGTAACACTTGAAATGCTATTATTTGTTATTAAAGGTGCAGATTGTGTAGTGGCTATTGACAGCAGCCCTGCCCAAATAGCTGTATCTTTAAATGTACCAACGGTTATTATGTTCGGTAGTGTTAATCCAAAACTTAGGTACAATGATTTTTCAAAAATACAAATAGTACATACTGATTGCCCAACAAGTTCAGAAAGATTTTGTTATCACGAAACCGAAAATAGTGAAGTTGGTAATAAGTGTGAATTTAATGAATATATGCCACCGTGTACCGTATATACCCACTTTAATATTTTAAATGCAGTAAATAAATTATTATGAAAATAACAAATTACATCGGATACAAAGAACAAGTATGCAAAATAATAACTTGCTCACATCCAAAGGTTAAAAGAATTTGGGAATATGGAGGCGGTGCTTCCATCCCAACAGACGGCACTATGTATAAGTATGTAGCCATATTATTAAATGATGAATCAGAGTCACATATATTTTTTAAAGATGCAGATGATGCAATAGATTCTATTGAACAAGCAGAAATTTTTTTACAAACATTACCAATGAACTAAAACAAAAAGGATATGAGTAATATACTATCGGTGTTGGTAATTTTGCTATTTATTTATTATGTGGCATTAGTAATAATTGCAAAAGATAAAAAAGGGTATATTGATGAAATACCAAATAAAAAACTTACCATGTATTTTATAATACCATTTAGCTATTTTGTAGTATCATTATTTGAAACAATTAAAGAAATTTATGAGTAATAAACTTTGCGGAGTAACATTAATAAAAGACGGTGTAAAATATGATTATACTTTTAAAGAGTGTATATTATCATTGCTTGAGTGCTGCGATTATACAATAGTAGCATACGTTGAATCAGAAGATAACACACTTGAAATATTAGAAAGCATAGATAGTCCATTTCTTAAAATATTAAGGCTAACAAATAAAGATTGGAATTTTTACAACGACCAAAGAAGATTATCATACATAACAAATACCGCAATTAAAGAAGCTGAAAACTTAGGCTTTGACTATGTGTTAAATGTTCAAAGTGATGAAATAGTATTACCTGAAAGTTACGATATAATTAGAAAGGCATTATATGACAATAGCGAAGGTTATATGATAAGACGAGTAAACTTATGGGGGACACCAAATTTACAGCTTAATGTTCCGCAAGAAAAATTGCCATGCAGCAATTATGTAATTAGGTTAGCAAAGGTAAATTATCGTTCAGTTGACGATGCAGAAAGTATAGCCGTATCTGAATGTAATATAAATTATGCAAATGAAATAAAAATAATACACTATGGTTTTGTAAGAGATAGAAAAGTAATGAAAGCAAGGTGTATAAATATGCAGGATAATATTTTTAATATGTCAAATCACGATGAAAAATTAGATATGGCAGATGAATTTGTGCCTGAATTATGGTTTAGTGAAAATGATTTAATGCCAATAGATTTTGAGCATCCACCTGTAATGAAAGAATGGGTTGAAAAAAGGTCGTAAAAAACAAAAAGCCCCGAAGGGCTTTGACTAATAGTTCTTTTTTAGAAGATACTATTTAGCTGCTGTGTCTAATGTTGATACAGTTGCATCGGTGTAGAACTTTCTTGATTGACCCTGTCCAGATAAACCGTTAGGGAACAATTCAATAATAGAGTTCATTGTTACTCCACACGCTGTTACTACTGCGCCATTCTGATACCTTACGGGATAAAAACGGGTTAATGCAGATGGGAAACTTTCTGAAATACCCTGTGTTGCGGGAACAGGAGTACCTGCGGTCGAAAATAATGCAGTTGCATCTGCTGTACCATAACGGTAAATTGATGCCAAAAAGTGATTGTTTGCCATAATTTTTTGATTTTTTTAGATGAATTTAATTTTTGTTGGCATTGTAAAAATAATGTTAAATTTGTACATTCACAAAATTTTGTTAAATGAGTTTTATTTCTGTAAAGCAATCTGCAAATCTTGGTGATTTATTTTCAATGCTTCCTGCCTTAAAACAATTATCAAAACACCATAATAAAAAAATACTAATTTGCCAACGTATAGGTATGGTTGGTTCTGGTTTTGATGGCTCAAATCATCCATTTAAAGATAAAAATGGGTATGATGTATGTATCAACCAATATATGTTTGATATGGCTGCACCGCTTATTAAAGCACAAAGTTGGGTGCAAGATTTTGTAAAATACGAAGGGCAAAAAATAGATTACGACTTAGATATTATAAGAAGTGAACGGTATACTACAATGCCAAATGGTTCTATAAATCATTGGCTTTTTTATATTTATCCCGAAATGATATGCGATTTAAGTAAAAAATCTATTGAATTACCAAAAGTTGATTTTGAATTAAAGGCAGCGGGTAAAGTAATAATTAACCGAACACAGCGATATTTCAATAACTACACTACTTATTTTTTCCTTGATAAATACAAAGAAAGTTTAATTTTTGCAGGACTTCCACAGGAACACGAATACTTTTGTAATGAGTGGAACTTAGATATACTATTGTTAGAAGTGAAGGATTTTTTAGAATTAGCACAGGAAATAGATAACTGTAAGTTCTATCTTGGCAATCAATCAATGGCATTTCAAATAGCAGAGAATTTAAAAAAAGAACGGTTATTAGAGGTATTTGAACGTATGCCAAATGTAATTCCTTGCGGTTATGGTGGCTACGAATTTTTACACCAACCCCAATGTGAATACTTAGTTAATTTGCTGTTTAATGAAAAAACTTTAACTTAGCGTTGTGAACTACCCACCCACAGCAAAGCTGATGGGATGGGCTTCGGGGATTAACACTCCAACTAATGTTGGCAATTCCCCCCGATTTTTAGGTCTGCGTTCCACAGACAAATGATTTTTAAGAGCAAATGATTTAATATTTATGGCAGCATTAACATCTCGGTCTAACACAGTAGAACAACTACCACAAGTCCATTCACGGTCTTTAAGTGTCAGTTCTTTGTTTATGCTACCACAGCAAGAACAAGTTTTAGATGAAGGTTCAAATTTTCCTATCTTCAAAATGTTTTTACCATACCATTCTGCTTTATATTCCAACATGGTTACGAATGTTCCCCACCCCGCATCTGAAATACTTTGTGCAAGGCAATGGTTCTTTACCATGTTTTTAATTTGTAAATCCTCTATTGCAACAGATTGGTTATCTCTGATTAATTTAGTAGAGGTTTTATGCAAAAAATCTTTGCGTTGGTTAGCAACCTTTTCATGTAAAATTGCTAACCGATGTTTTGTTCTTTTCCCTTTGTGTTTAGAATATTTAGATTGTGTGAATTTTAATCTGCTTTGTGCTTTGCATAGGAATTTAGGATTATCAAATTCCTGTCCGTCAGATGTGACTAAGAAAGTTTTAATTCCTAAGTCAATACCGATAGTAGTTTTTTCTTTTATCGGGGCTTTGCTTTTTATTGTTTCTCCTGTATCGCAAAGTATTGAAACAAAATATTTGCCCGTTGAGGTTCTACTGATTGTCGCTTGCCTGATAGCTCCCTTTGTTTCTCTATGTAAAACAATATCAATTCCTTTTTTGAATTTTGGAATTATCAGCTTGTCTTTTTCAAGTATTACATTCTGCGGAATATTGAAAGATTGCTTTGATGTTGATTTCTTTTTGAAGTTAGGGAAGTCAGCCTGTCCTTTGAAAAACTTTGTAAAAGCAACATCTAAATTTACTATTGACTGTTGTAGTGATTGGCTATTAACTTCTTTCAACCATGCACATTCTTTTTTTAATTCGGGTAATTGCTTCACAAGGTCAAAGCATGATAGATTAACTTTACTGCCAGCGTATGCCATTTGCTTACACTCCAAAGCTAAATTGAAAACAAATCTTGCACTACCGATATGTTTATTTATCAGTTCTGCTTGTTCTGTTGTTGGCAAAATTCTATACTTAAACGCTTTGAGCATGGGGCAAAGATACAAACTTTATACAGAAAAACAATTATCTTTAAATATATTTACTAACTTTGTGCCTTGCATCCAACCCACGCCAAAAGGAGATGAGTTGGTTTTACGGCACAGCATATAAAATAATCAATTATGACAACAGAAGTCATGCCCGCAAAAGACGGTTATCCTGAAATAAAATTTAAAAAAGGAACTTTGCACACAGCAACAGGAACACCGCAAAATGAAAAGATACCCGCTAAAAAATTTGCATCTGCATTAAGTGGAATGTATGGTGAAGCCGCTAAAAAGAAAGCGCAATTCGCAAAAAATGTTTTGCGCCATAAATAATGATAAAAGCCACACACAATAGAATTATAGCAAGTGTAGATTTAAACTACAAAAATAAACATCGTTTTGATAACGGTGAAGAAATAAGATTGCGTAGAAATGTTGACCAATTCGATAAAAGAATAACACAACCTGTAAACGGAATAGTAATTGATGCAGAAAATATACCAATAGGTGCAGAGGTATTATTAAACCACAATGCAACACATGGAATGCACCAATTATACGACTATCAAGAATTTAGCGGTAAAAATATAGCAAGTGATATTCAATACTTTTCAATACCAATACATGATGTTTATGGTTATAGAATGAATGAAGATGAATGGCAACCATTGTTTCCATACGACTTTGCATTAAGAGTTTTTAAACCATACAACGGAAATATAAAAGGAATACAACCCACACTAATAAAGCAAAAACTATTTATTACAACAGGTGAATTTAAAAACAAATGTGTTGTAACAAATCATCATTCAGACTACGAAATAATATTTCAAAATAAATTAGGCAAAGAAGAAAAAATAATAAGGGTAAGAACATCTGATTTTGAACTTGGTAAAAACCAAATATTTGCTATTGATAAATCAGCAACAGAAAAAATATTAAATGGTGAATTACTAATAGGAATTAATGAACAAAATTGTAAAAAAATAAATGCTTTAGTATGTGCGAAATAGAAACTAAGGTATGTAAATCGTGTGGCGAAGAATTTCCATTGTCTAATTTCTATTTTAGAAAAGAAAGTAATAAATATAGAGATGCATGTAAAAAATGCAAAAGAGTTACTACAAAAGAAGAAATAATAAAAAGAGCAAATGCGGATACAAAAATTTGTAAGCATTGCGGTATAGAAAAGCCACAAAGCGAATATCAGAAAGCGGGTGGTGGTAGATGGACGCAGCCATATTGCAAGCCATGTGATAAAATAAGAAAACAAAAACATAGAGATAATAATATTGATAGTATAAAAAAAAGGGAGCATGAAAAATATATTAAAACCAGAAAATTATTACCTACGGAAATTAGACTTAAAAACAAGGAATCAGCTATTAAAAAATTAGTTGAATTTAATAAAGTAAGGTTCTCCAATATGCCAAAATTAACTAATCAAGAATGGAAGAAAAGAAAATCAGAGTATGGTAAAAAATATAGAGAAAAAAATAAAGAATCGCTACAACAAAGAAAGAAGTCATACACGAGGACTGAAAAAGGTAAATTAAAGGCGAGAGAGTGGCAAAAATCTCAAATGAGTGATAAGAAATTTGTGATAAAAAAACGGTTAATGGGTAGAGTATATTGCGCTTTAAAAAGGGGCGTTAAATCTGCATCTACAATAGAACTACTTGGATGTAGCATTGATTTTTTCAAATCATATATTGAAGGTATGTTTCACGATGGTATTAATTGGGATAATATGGGTGAATGGCATATTGACCACATAAAACCATGTAAATTATTTGATTTAAGTAAAGAAGAAGAACAAAGAAAGTGTTTCCATTATACAAACTTACAGCCGCTTTTAGCTATTGATAATTTAAAAAAGGGAGCAAAATACTATGGATAATATTGATTATAAGTCAAAGTGTGAACGGTACGAAAAACTATTAGGAGTTGGTGATTACGACCCCGTTAAAAGTGCGTTTATAGTTTTAATAAAAATGCTTAATCAGCAAACTGAATTTTTGAATGAATTTAAAATAAGTTCACATATAAGTGATACCGATAAGGATAGCCCAAAGTACAAACGTGCAATGGAAATGGTAGATGGATTGCCAAAGATGATTACATCTATAAATGATTTACGATCAACATTAAAATTAACAAAAGAAGATATATCACAAATAGAAGGTAATAAGGCGAATTATTCAAAAATAACAACCCCAGAAAGTATTGCGGATAACATAGGGGAACTTGCGGGTAAAAAACAATAATAATGTACGAAGAAATACAAAACGGTAGTGTAATTGATATACAAGGATTATTATGCAATATTCCACAAGAGGGGTATGTGTTTAATATACTTACAAAAAATGTAGAGTATAGGGGTATTTATAAAAGGGATGAAAAAAAATCAGAACAATATTGGGAAAGAATACCATTGCCAACGTGGTATAGTTCAGTAATGAAAAAATGGGATGATTACGAGAAAAAAAGAAAAGAAGATGACCCTGATTTTTATGATGATAAATTAGAAGAATTTAAGCAGCAAGAATGGGACAGAAGATTAAATGGGTTTTGGTTTATGAATAATGGTAGTCCTGTTTACATAACAGGGTCGCACTATTTATATATGCAATGGTGGTCTATTGATATTGGGTATCCAAAATTTAGATTCCCAGATTTAGAATATTTTTATTTCTTGCAATATTGTATTGAAGATAATAATTGCATGGGTATGTTGGAAATTACTAAACGTAGGTTTGGTAAAACATTTAGAGGTGGTTTATTTGTTTCTGAATATGTTACCCGTACAAAAATGACAAATGGCACTTTGCAATCAAAAACAGGGCAAGATGCTAAAAAGGTTTTTTCAAAAGCCATTGTAAATCCATTTAGAAAGCTACCTAAATTTTTCAGACCTGAATATGATATGTCATTGGGTGTAAATCCAAAGACAGAAATGAGATTCCAAAAAACAAATGTAAGAGGTAAAAAAGCAGATGGTAATATTGATAAAGATGAATTGGGTTCTATTATTGATTGGCATAGTGCAGACCCGTTAGCGCAGGATGGAATGAAAGTCCACAGAGGATTTCAGGACGAATGGGCTAAGACAACAGAGTGTGATATTTATGAAAGACACGAGGTAATGAGGTATTGTATTGTAGATGACGAGGGTAATATAATAGGCAAACTTTTATATTCATCAACGGTAGAAAAGTTGGATAGTGAAAAATTAGGAGTGCAGGACGGTGCAAAGAAATTATGGGATGATAGCAATCATTTAAAAAAAGGGGATAACGGAAGAACATCAAGCGGGCTATATAGATTTTTCATGTCAGCTAAAAAGGCTAAAAATTTCAATGTATTTGGATATGCGGATGAAGAAAAAACATTAAAAGAAATATTGGGTGATAGGGAAACGGTAAAAAATAATTTACGTTCATTATCTGCCCGTATCAGAAAAGAACCATTAACCATTGATGAAGCATTTTTAACAGACCAAGATACCTGCATTTTTAATATTTTAAATATAAGCAATAGGGAAAAACAACTTAAAGAAAACCCGATATATAAAAGGTGTGTTATTTTTTACAGAGAATTAGACCAAAAAGTAAAATGGAGAGATGTTAAAGAAATAGAGGGGGGATTTTATTGGAGAATAACATCATTCCCGCCATCAGGACAAGAAAATAAATATACCTATATAAATAATGTCCGTAAACCCGCAAGAACAGATGACGGGGCAATTACGGTAGATGGGTATAGCAATAGTCAGGGTGGAAAATTTGGGTCAAAAGCATCGGCATGGATAGGCAGAAAATTTAATATTTTAGACCCCAATAATACAGGTAAAGCAACAGGACATTTATATGGAAGACCATCAGTAAAAGAAACATTACATGAGCAAGTAATGATGGCAGCAGAATATTTTGGATATACCGTTTGGTACGAACATAATAGTGATGATTATCTTTCTTATTTTAGGGAACGAGGAAAGATAGGATATTTGGGAACTTATCCATTAAGTACCATTGACCCAACAAAAAGAGCAAATGCAGATAGGTACAGAGGGTTTCCAACAACACCATTTAGTCTTACAAAGCAAGTTGATACAGGGATAGCTTATTTTGAATCGTACTGCGATAATATAGATTTTGAAGAATTGTTAGAAGATGCAAAACTATTTGACCCCAATAATAGAACTGAATTTGATACTACTGTTTCATTTTTAATGTTGCTTGTTTGCTTAATGGAAAGAGCAGTTGAACCCGTAAAAATTAAGCATCCTTTAATAAAAGTTTGGGAAAATGAGAATTATAAATCAAAAATAGCATAATTTTAACAAATAATTATATTATCAATGGTAAATAATAGCTTAGATAATTCATCCCAAATATTAAAAGACTTCCAATTAACAAGCGATATTGCTGCTAAATCAACATTGGAAACAGGCTTGCGAATGGCACAAGCCATACAAAGTACACTTGTTGGAAATACATCTTACTTCTATTTAAGGAATGCAAGATTTTTATTGAATAGGCAAATGGCTAATGGAAGGTACAATTTACAACTTGAATTTCAGGACAGAATGGGATTTGACGGGAAAATAAACTATGCAAACTTAATGTGGTTGCCCCTTCACATTGTAAATACAATTATTTCAAAGAGGGTTTCTGCATGGATGTCAAGAAACGAAAAGATACAAGTAAAAGCAAAAGATTCTAATTCAGTAAAAGTAAAAAATGACCAATATAAGTATGCTGAATTTATACTAAATAATAAAGAAAAATTGATGCAATTAAAACAGGCATCAGGAATACCGCAAATAGGACAAGACCAATTTGTACCCGAAGATAAAGATGAGTTAGACTTGTGGGCAAGCGAATTTAATCATTTACCCGAAGAAATAAAGTATGAATTGGGTATTAATGGTATTTCAGAAGAAAGTGGGTTATATGATGTTTTAAAAGAAAAAATATTACATGATAGTGCGGAAGTGGGGCTTGTGGCTTTATTTACCGATATGAATAGTAAGGGTGAAATTTATGACCAATATATAAGACCCGAAAATGTTTTTTATTCAGATAGTGAATATCCTGATTTTAGAGATACAACATGGCGAGGATATTGTTTGGATATGAAAGTAAAAGATTTTAGAAGAAAATACGGTAAACAATTTGGTGGAAGATTTACAGAACAAGAAATTTGGGAAATAGCAGCAACAGGTAAGGAATATCAAAGAGTAGATAAATTAAGTTGGACTTCATGGAATAGCGATTGGTCTATGGCATATTATAGACCTTATGATGAATGTAATATATCATGTACCTTATTTCAGGTAAGAACCATTGATGAAGATGGATATTCAATGAAAGTAGGTAGTGATGGTAAATTAGTTGCACCCGAAGATAATCATACAACGGTAGGTAAAATGTATAGTGGGCTTAAAGATAAGCTAACAAATCAAAAAAATGGAAGTGTTTTAAAATCTGCAATATCAAATGTAATTAATCAGCAAAAGGGGAAACTTAAAACTGAACACATTACACGCCTAAAAAATATTCATTCATCAATAAATAAAAATGCAGATTTATCATTAATACAAATTGATGGATATATAAAAAGTGCAGACAGTATTTTACAAAATGTAGTATCAGAATCAGAACAGGTAAGAAGTAAAGATTATAATATTTATCAAGGTGTATATGCTAAA
>Ga0214164_1000730_pt1 | contig 20659 bp, 37 predicted proteins | sample TroBogepilimnion_13_FD_153003 | JGI IMG/M metagenome (GOLD analysis project Ga0214164, IMG submission 153003) | Freshwater microbial communities from Trout Bog Lake, WI - Practice 03JUN2009 epilimnion v4 | ecosystem: Environmental > Aquatic > Freshwater > Lake > Epilimnion/Euphotic zone ...
GAGCAGTTCAAGTGGAGTGAATGGGTATTGTTCAATGATGGTGAGTATTGGTTCCTGCATGAACGAGATGCTGTGATGTTTGCGTTGAGGTGGCTATGAAGATTTTTCCTACAAACGAGGATAATCGATTTGAGATAAGGTCGGATCGCGAGTGGAGCAACGGTTGGAGAATGCCATTGAGCATGAGTGAATGGAATGACGTCAAGGCATGGAGCAGGAAATCCCACATTTCGTACTCAACAACTGGTAATACAATCGAGTTTTTCAACAAACGAGATGTTATAATGTTTATGTTAAAGTGGAACCAATGAAAAGAATACGACGCAACATTATTGTTAGACAGCAAGATTTGCCGGCTTTTATTCGTAAAACTATACATACGGGGCTTTATGATAGTGTAGATATCGAGCCCTTTACACTTAAATCAATACAACAACAGTATTTGTTAGATGTTTTACGGGGTCGACCAGTACCCAGTCATCGGCAATTTCCCTCAGATCTACAGGAAGATTTGGAGTATTGTCGACATCGACTGTATGACGTGAGATACTTGGGGTGGCAGCTGAGTGTGGATTATCCTCATGGTGAAATTTACGTACAATCCTCTAGCAACCAACCGCCCAGCGCACTATTTTCAGTGACCTTGGAGAAGTCTTAATGGCCGGTTATTACAGTCAGGATATGTTAACAGCACTAGAACTGAGTCGTCGAGGTTGGCAGAGAGTAATAGTCCGGGATGATTTTTCTGTAATTCAGGAACAAATTTCTTGGTGTTATGGGAGTTTTGGCCGACGATACGGTGATAGAGATCCTGAAACTTTCTGTATTGAGGGCGAGTGGTTTGGTGCTAGATTAACCTTCACCACCGGCACTGAAACTGTTTTAATGTTTCCCCCGGCAAATTACAGTCTTTATAGATTGAGATGGGGGTAATGTTGGGCTTGCAGACGCTTCGCGTTGTTTTTGTTGTCAATTAAAGAAATTGGGTTAAATATTTTATGGCGTTACACACAATACGATTATTGAATACTCCCGATTCATTTGATGAAATTGCGGTTGCGGATTGGGCTAGACTGAATTCACCGGGATTTTTGGGCTTATTCATTACCGAAGAGGATTCGGAGGAGTCAGAGTCGGCGGAGATTTTATATGAATTTTATTTCAGTAATAAAAAATCCGCGGTATTTTTTGCTCTACGTTGGTCGGGAGAATAATTGCTTTTCCATTAATTTTCCAGTATAATTAATTATGACAAAAATTCGCACAGTAAATGACAATTTAGAAGCATTAACCATAGATGACATCGTAAATCATAAACGTATTACTGATGAGGAATTACGTCGTGATTTATTTAATTTAACGAGATTTAGTGCAGATCATAATGCCAATAATTTTTATGGAAATCCTTTTCTTTATCATTTTCAATTTGCTAATTTATTAAAGTGTACTAGAGAACGTGCGGGTCGACCACGCGAAACTATCTATGACATGTGGGCCGACCCTGTTCGTCGGGCACATTTAATTAGTCAAACACGTAAACGTAATCGTGGTGGGCGTGTGCCGGCTAATAATGTATTTGAATGCTATCGTATTAATACCGGATCTATTGTAATGTTTAAGGCTGTTACCGCCAAGTATTTGTATAAGAAATATTCAGCTCGTTCCGTACTAGATCCCACAGCCGGCTGGGGTGGCCGTATGCTGGGGGCGTGGTCGTTGGGCATAGATTATGTGGGCATTGACACTAATGTAGATATGGCTCCGGCTTATTCGGAAATGATGGCGTATCTCGCCAATCGTGTTACACTGGGCAATGACCTATTTCAAATTTCTTCGCCTAGTCGTTTACGTATGATATGGCAGGATGCGCTCACAGTAGATTTCAGTGAAATTCTCTATGATTTTGTACTTACTTCACCACCCTATCTTAATTTAGAACTATATCAGCACATGAAGCCTTGGAGTAATGATCAAGTATTTTATTGTGATTTTTTAATTCCCTTATGGCTGAAATGCGTCAGTAATATTCAGCCAGGAGGGCATGTGGCATTTAATATATCGCCTAAAATGTACGCAGATGCTGTTAAGTTTGGACTTAAACCCTGTGACGATGAAGAGGATTTATTACAGCAGTTGGGACAAAAAATGGGCAAAAAGAAGCAGGATAAGATTTACATCTGGCATTGCTAAATATACTATCATGCGACTATATGAAATATTTCAAAGCCGTCAAGCTGGCTATCCCATTACAGACACAAAACGTTGGAATTTAAACACCACAGAATATCTAGCTCACACAGCAGATGGACGTGAAATCAGTATAGGAATTGGCTACGACAGCAAGTCAACTACTAGACGTAATCATGGTTTTGACGCTATGACTGTGTCATTTGCCGTGGATAATGAAGTTGGCCTGACCGGTCGGGGTGATGCCATAGCTGTATTAAATACCGTTTATCGTGTGGTTGAACAGCAGGTTCAACGCAATCATCCTGAATATGTGGTATTTTCCGGAGCAGATGCCAGTCATCAAAAAATATACTCAGCTATGGTTCAGAGATTGGCGGGAAATTATCAAAGAGTCCCTTATCAAGACCTGCCGGCTATGTTTAAATATTATCTAGGTTCGGATCAGCAGGCATTTGTGCTACGTAATCCCGAATATGCGTTAGATCAAGACAGAGAATTTGATGAAGCACAAATATTACAATTTCCCGGCAAAAAGTCTGCTACGCCAGCACTTTCTCTTCCGAGAAATATACGTGTAATGGCCAGCGATTGGTACTGGGCAGAGTACGAAAGCGGTGGATTAGATGCTACCCTTAATAACAAAGGCTATGGCACACAAATAGCCAATGATATCGCCTATGAAAAAGCCAAATTACAACAGTACGGGTATACTATAGATTTTGACGATGATTACGAAAATATCGTATTAACTAATCGACAAGGACAGAAATTTTTGTTACCAATAGAAGATGCTCAAAATCAAACAGGCTGGCACCAGGATATTGAATTATGAAAATATTTGAAGTAATAAAATCGACTCAACAGTTATTAGAGGGCGGTAAGTCAGATGCCGTACGTTATAATAGCGAAATTGGCTTGCTAATAGCCTTTTGTAACGGCGATGGTAAAACATTTGATCCCAAACAGCCAGAACGTACTATTCCTGCCGCTATGTTAGTGGATCCTGGGGCTACTTACGACAGCATTAAAAAATTATTGGCTCCAGCTTATGACTCAGCTATATTAAATCGTTGGGTTGATTATGGTAAAGCCACAGTTCGTCCATTGGTAGTTGAAAAATTAATACAGGCTGGTGAAGTTGTGGATCAATTTGCCTGGGCCGGGGGTAAAAATCAAAATCCTGAAACGTCGGCAGACGTTGAATTTATTGGATCTAGCATTTCCGGAGTCAGTGTTAAAGAAAAAACCGGAATTACACTTAATAATCCCACTCCCAAAGACTTGGGCATAGCCAATGAGGGAGATATGTTTTTACAATATGCTAGACCCGAATTTATAGACTGGAAAACCAGCATATTTGAACAGGTATTAGCACTAGCAGAAAGTCAACCAGGTGCTAAAATTGGCGGCACAGATACTACAAAATACTTTGTGAGATACGATGCTAAAACACAAAAGTATCATTGTGCTGGCAAAGGACCAATAGACGCTACAGCAGAAGAAATAATGTCACGTATTGGCAGTAATGCCGGGTGGCAACGTGCTTTTGGAGATTGGTTTGTGTCTAATTGGTCCACACAAAAAGATTTAATGGCTCCATTAATTACTGTAATATCACAAAAATTCACTGAATTAATGAAAACACATTTAGCTTCAAGCGGTACGGCGGCTAAATTATTAAAATTCGTTAAACGACCATTCTTTTATGTTAATCCATCTACTGTATATTATGTTCCATCAATTAATGATGTGGGCGATTTACAGTTAAAAGATGTTACATTTGCTCAACCCGATGGAGCCACAATGAAATTCATCGCGTCGGTGGGCATGAAAGACAGTGAAGAAAATGCCCAAGTAGAAATTCATTTTAGGTATGCTAATGGAATGTTTGAAACTAATCCCACAGCACGTGTTCAATCATTAAAAAATCCACAATTCCTCAGTTGGGAAAAATTAAATTAATTTATATTTTCGGCATAATTACTAAATGCGAATAAGAATTATCGGCCAAGCCAACGATTCAGGAATTGGTACACATTACTACTATTATACTCAGGCAATGAAACAAATTGCCGCAGTTAATCAAACAATAGAATTAATTGATTTTAACGATATTGAACATATTAATCGTGCTAGAATAGAAAGTCAACCCAACGACGTTAACGTCAGTTTAGTTGGCAGTAATTTAACTGGTAATTTTCAAGGATATAATGTTAATTGGGCAGTTTTTGAAAGCACTAGAATACCTAGCCGATTAATTAATTTATATAAGTCACATAATTTATGGATTCCCAGTGAATGGGGCCGTAAAATAGCCATACAAAATGGCGTTAATCCTGAACAAATTACAGTAGTTCCCGAGGGAGTTGATAATAATTTATTTAATCCCTATTTGCGACCAAAAAATCCTAAATTTAGATTTTTAATTGTAGCAAAATATGAAATTCGTAAATCAATTGATGAAGCATTAACAGCATTTGCTCAAGAATTTGGCAATAATCCGGGTGTTGAATTAATAATTAAATCAGATTTTTTTAGAAATCCTGAATTAAAATATAAAGAATTAACTGATAAAATTGAAAATTTATCTGTAGATAATATTAAATTAATTTGGGGTAATCAAAAACCCAATGAATTAATTAATTTATATCGTTCAGCTGATGTATTTGTTTTCCCCACAAAAGCCGAAGGATGGGGATTACCTTTAATTGAAGCCGCCGCTACAGGTTTGCCATTAATTACTACATTTTATTCAGCACAAACAGAATTTTTACAGGATATTCGTACCAGTTGCGTATTTGTTCCTTATGAATTAGTACCCAATAATAGCAGAGAATATCAATCATTTTTTCCCGAAGAGGATGGCAATTATGGTGTGTGGGCCGATGTAAAAATAAATGACATTGCCCTAGCCATGCGTACAGCATACAGGGATTTCGACCGTCTCAGCCGTCAAGCAGTCAAAAACAGCGACATTATCAGATCTAAGTGGTCATGGGCTAATTCCGCTATAAAAAGCCTGGAAACACTGAAAAAACAGGGTTTTTTGTAAGAAATCGCTTGTAAATTGCTGATTTTTAACAGTTTTTTTACCTGTCTTTTTGGTTGACATTTAATTCCAAAGGCTTTATACTTGCAGTATAGTAAACAACAAGGAGCTTAAATGACTGAATTCGAACGTAACTGTTTTGGTATAAGTAAAACACAAATCCGTGAGCAATATATGAACGGTATTACTGCTCGTTTATCCGGACTTGAAATGGTAGCAATGAGCATTTTATCAGACGCTCAAGAAATGCTAGAACATGATATGACTAAAGACAGCATTCGTAAACAATTGAATATTGCTAAATTCATTATCAGTGAGATAATGGATGCTAAACAAACTGCCTAAGGAGACTGCGATGCGTAGAAAACAAATTATCCCTGGTTTACGTAATAGCCAAAAGATTCGCGTTATCGTAGACGGTGTAGGTTTCCACACCACTGTTCAAGGCATGACCGAAATGTGTTTTTCCAGCCAAAGAGTAGCAGTATGGCAAGCTCTGGAAACTATTGTCCGTGACAAAGTTTTGGGATTTGGCGGCAGTACTACATATTACAATGACAAGATGGTTCCAAAAACCATTAATTTTCAAGTTAGTTTAGTTTAATTATGAAATACAGAACCGTGGCTGAATATCGAGAAATTGTACGCAATATGCCTACTCCAGACGTTGAAGGATTGGCTGACGCTTACAACGAGTGTCAAAGTTTAGGGGTCAACGACGTAATTCGCCGTGACATTCTAAATGAGGAAATGGAACGTAGAATTTTGGAATGGGAAAAACGTCAGTAATTGTTGTGAAAATAAAACAGATATTTTGGTTGACTTTTTGGTAATTTTCTATTATAATATATGTATAGTTAATAAAAAGGAGCAATTAATATGATGACAGCAGGAAAATATTATATTGGTGATTTGGCGTACGTTATGCACGGTGAATGGGATGAGTTTTGTGATTTGACTATTCAGGGCAATAGTTTGCTTAATGGCGAATTTAACTTAAAGGACGGTCGTCGTTTTGCTACATTTACTACCAAATGGGGTGACGGTGTTTACCAAGATGAACAGGGAAGAAGTTATTCTGTTGATGCGGGTTTGATTGGTTGTATTCGTGTAGAAGATATAGATTTTACAGATGCCAGCAATAATGTTTCTGGCGGTCAAATAGTGGAATTTGATAGAGATTTTACAACATTCAGTTCAGGTGGTGTGATAAGATTTGGTGATGTGGTTATTGATACAGATGCTGAAGAGGAAATGGATTACGAATGAAAGTACTAAAGGAATGTACCGAGTGGGGGACGGATTATAAAGTCCCAAATCACACTTACTTTGTAAATGACAGTAAAGATAAGATGTTTGCTTATTGTTTTGAAGGATCTAACTCTGTATTTGAATTTAAATCTCCCTTGCCATTTAGTACTACACGTCGCAAATTTAAGGAAGTTGAAAATACATTTGGGTACGTTCAACCAGAAGTTAAAAAACCAGCAGGCAAAAGTTGGCAAGTTAAAGGCAGTAAAGGATTTTATACTGTAGTAGAAGAAGCGGGTGAATTAAGTTGTACTTGTACCGGCTTTAAGTTTTATTCAAAGTGCAAGCACGTTGACAGCATTAAACAAGATCAAACAGTATGATCTCTGCTTCACTGTTTGTATTAATTGTGATAGCAGATTCTAATTCATAACTTATGCCACCGCCTATTGTAATGCCACCTTCTATAGTTAATGGGGCTACCATGATTGATTTTCCTTTATAGTATGTTTAACATCTGTATATTCTAATCTTTGAGTGTACCATGTAATGGCTGATAATGGTATTGTTTGCTCTGTTAATCGCAACCCATCAATCCAACGCTGGTCTATACCAACAAACTCGTTACGCTTACGCAGTTGACGAGAGTCTTTGACAAACTTCATATCAGTAATAGGATAGATGTTGTTATAACGCATACTGGTTAAAATGCCGTCAGCATATAAGTTTAGGTAGTGTTCTGTAATTACATTGTAGTAATTAACTGTGTCAATCATAATACATTTATCAACTAAAGTGACTTCTTCGCCACGTACATTGACAGTTTTAGTGCCAATAGGAGTGTCATTGGTCATTGGGTAAGTAAATGCTCCAGCTTCTTTATTAAAGATTCTGTGTTGTTCGATAGTTTTAAGTGTTGATCCATCACTAAATGTCAGTAAGTTATACTGTGTAGTTGTTTCTTTTTGTTTGATCCATAACGGTTTTGCCGAAGCAAACGCACCAAGGTCAAAATCCCAAACCTTGATCAAATCTGACATTAGAATGTTTTCAATAGGTTTCGTACTTTCGTCTGCTAGTGTAATCAATGTGCCTTCGGCTAAACAAATAGTAGGATACCAAGTTAACACTGTGGGACTATACGATATACCTACAGTATTGATGGCATAGGCTACTACATTAATTGATTCATATAGAAATTCACTGGCGTCAAAGCCAACTGTTTGTGGTCCGGTTATTCCAGTAAGTATTGGATTTCCACAATTATCCCCGCTTCGTACAGCTTTTCTTTCTGCAGTAGTGCTAGTTGTCGCGCAACTATCCACACTGATAGCATAAGTGGTCTGACCAGGCAATCCCCAGATGACTCCGGCTTCAATTATAGGACTGCCACCATCATTGGTTATGTCAAACGTAATAGAAGCAAATGGTTGACCAAATGTATGTCCTGTGATATCCAAGACAGGTAATGTTGGAGCCGAAACTGTACCAATACTAATACCTCCGCCTATTTGTATATTACCACCTATTTCAATTGGTGCCACCATGATTTATTTTCCTTTTAATATCCAAATCTAGATTTATTACTGTTCCAACTGGCTGCTACGCCACCGGCACCAATACTGCCATCGTAAATTTTTACAATCGCTAAATTTCCGCCCCATAAATCAGAAGTACCGCTATCCCATCGATTCATTAGTCTAATACCAGCGGCACTGCCAAATGCTGATCCACCTGATGTAATTCCTGTTGCTACTAAAGTATTGTTAACATATAATTTAGGATAAGTTCCGTCATAAGTACCTACAATTTGGTACCAAGTATTAGGACTCAAATTATAGCTAGCTCCTGTGTATATCCACTGTCCACCATTGAACCACCCAGCACATAGTCCTGTCGTGTCATTATTGATAGCACCTAAGGTGTAATTTATACCACCACCAGCAAAGTTTTCAGTTACTATACAGGCAGATGTTCCTGTATTAACGCCAGTATAATAGTGCCATACTTCAACAGTCCAGTGTGTTAATAAACTAAGACTACTTGCACTTTCAGCATATTGTCCCAAAGCACTATTAAAGGTCAAGTATCCGCCTTCAGCAGAATTATAAGTTACTCCTCCATACAGAGTAAATGTCAATCCGCTTACGGGATCAGTCCATATTGTACCTGATCCAGGATAACTAGCAGGATTGCCAGCATCTAAATCAAGCATTAATGTAGGTAAACTAGCCGCAGGTCCTATTTCAATTCCTGGACCTATTTGTATTCCTGCGCCTATTTGTATTGTTGCTACCATATATATTAATCCTTACTTAGGTAATTTACTTCTTTGAAATTCCCAAAACCCTGGTTCACCGGGAGTTGGATCTGCTGTAAATGTATTCATAATGTGTCCTTATAGAAAAGTAAATGGGTAATTAAAAGTAGCCGGATAGGTTAACGTAGGATCTATAAAAAATGTTAAATATCCGGTATTAGTACTTAAATTTACCGAAGCTGTTGCGTAAGTACTGCCTGGACCAAAGGATACAGTTTTAGTTCCTGTTCCATAAGTACTGAAAAAAGTTAAGTTACTAGGCGTTAGATTTGATACAGCTACTCCTGTTCCGGTGGTATTTGGATAACTACCACCTTCTATTGGACTATTAATAGTAAATCCTACAGGATTATTGATACTAGCGGTACTATCTTCTATCCCTAAACCAGGAATAACAGGTCCTGGCATTTGATCGTATCCTACACTGCCATCCACTCCGGCTATTCCGCCTCCACCGCTAGATGACCCAATAGTAATTCCGCCCTCGATTGTAATTCCGCCTTCTATTATGAATGGTGCTACCATGATTGATTTTCCTTTTTGTTTGATATATTTAGTTTAAAGTGCTGTGTAACCGTATTGTACTGTTTGCGTATTTCCGCTGGTGTTGTTAATACTAAAGTCAAATCTATTAGTAGTAGCACTAGGAGCAATATTACTTCTGACTATGGCATTACCAGTGCCAACAAACTGATTGGGTATGCTGACAAAGTCAATGGGCGTTCCGCCACCGTTGTATACCCAAGCATACTGTTGTCCTACCACAGGAACATTAGTATTGGTAACGGTAGCTGTAGCATTCCACACAATAATGCCGTTGGGTATGTTACCTGTTACCCACATCTGCCAGGTGCCGGCCGGTACAGTAAAGCTGTAGGTGTTAGTGCCTGCTGTTACACTCCAGAATCCAGTTGTTTGTTTTGCCACGCCAGTTAATCCTGATCCACTACCAACAAAGTTACCTGCGGTAACATTGCCTGTAGTACTAATATCATTAGGGAATAAACTTACTCCATCTTGTAAGAATGTCCAAGTTTGTATATCACCACCAGTGGCGTTACTTGTACTAATAGTAACACCATAGCCACCTTGTAATATAACATTTGCGTTGCCAGCGTTTGTACTTAACAATGCTACATAGTCTGGTCCAGAACTAACACTACTGAATACATTGGCATCATCGGTTGTTGTTAATAATTCAATACCATATTGTTCACCACCATACGGGGGATTTTGATTTTTTTGTAGTGTACTGTAAGTTGTGTTGCCCGCAAAATTTAAAACAAAGATATCACCATTAACATTACCTGATGCGCTTACTGTTATAGCATTTACACTATCAAACCCTGTTATACTAGGAGCAGGACTACTGTTATTTCCAATAATGTTTCCAGGAACTGTTAAGTTTCCAGTATTATCAAATGTCCATGATTGAGGACCAGAACTATTGCCAGTATTAATTGTTACGTTGCCCGTTGAATTGCCTTCAGTATTGAAGTCTATTCTAGCTACTGGACCAGGGCTGAGTATACTTTCTGCCCAACCTATCGATGTACTAGCATTAGCTCCTTGGGCATATACAATTAAGGTAGTTTCTTCTTGGACAATAGCTGATCCGGGGCCAACACCTAAATCTCCAATATAAAGATTTCCGTTGGTAAGGAAGGTATTGGCTACAATATTGCCTGTAGTACTAATGTTATTGTCACTAAAGTCAGCTAAAAATGAGGATACATTAGAATTACTATAATTACCATCTAAGCTAACTTGCGTGCCGTTGGCATAATTTATAGCAAAAGTATTAGATGGCAATGTTAAATTACCTGTGCTGTCAAAGTTCCAAATATTAGCGGATCCGGCTTTGTTAGATTGTATTCTAACATTGGTTGATGCCATCAAGTCGGTATTGGTATCAGTTATTGCTAATCTATCACTGCCGGTTCTTTTAACATAAAAGTTATTATTAGCACTGATGACCATATTTGTGCCACCGTCTACTTTTATCTGGCCGTTATTAGTTCCGCCTCCGTCGTTGCTGAATACTATCTGAGCAAAATCGTCTGTATTTTTTAATGTGATGGCATTAGCGCCAAGGTTTCCTGGGACAGTAAAATTACCAGAAGAATCAAATGTCGAAGTATTTCCATTTATAACTACATTGATATTTGTGCCACCATTTTCAAAATGAATCAATGATTGGTAACTAGATACGTAAGTTGCGTCAGCTAAGTTGTTAGACAATCCAATATATAATTGTTCACTGGCAGCTATGTCTATTTGCCCATTATTTTGATATCCTGTGTTGGCAGTTCCGCCTGTACGAATCAATAAGTCATCTTCACTGAATAGTATAGCAGGATCATTTAATCCATAATTAGGACCAATACCCATGTCGGAACCAAAAGATCCAACTGTGTTAGCATACAGGCCTCCGCCACCGTAAGGTTGACCATTAGCATAATTGATACTTGGCGTTTTTAAGCCTACTGTATTGACAGTAAAACTAGCAGTACCTGTACTTGAATATTGTGCTATTTGTACATTGGAGCCTACACTATAATTTACACCAGGTTGATTAATTGTAACACTGGTTACAGGATTACTGTTTCCAGTATCAGCTACAATATCAACTGTCATTCCGTAACCAGATCCAGACAGCACATTAGTTGGAACATTAGTAGCAGTTGTATAACCAGTACCACCCGTGTTTAGTGTGATTGCTGTGGCAGATCCTGGTAGATAAGGTAAAATTAAATTGCCTGTAGCTCCAAAATTGTACTCAGCAAATCTCGCATTGATTGATATATCGCCGCCATCATTTCCAAATCTTACATTGTTTTGTAGTAGTTGTAAGTAAGCCGATCCATTGCCATCGTTTGGACCAATTATGGCAGCTTGGCTATTGAAAGCAAGAACTCCAATATCACCTTCATAGGTTGGCAAGTAACTAGACACATTGGCATTACTGTATCCTCCTGTGGTGTTGCTGATATCACCGTAAAAGTAACCGCCTGTAATGTTACCTGAAGCTGAGACATTTGTAGCTAAAACATTTCCATTTATTACAGCGCCATTACCAATAAAATTGTTACTGCTGACAATATTTCCCTGGATAACAGCACCATTACCAATAAAATCTCCGCCAGTGGTAATATTGCCGTGTATAGATACATTGGCCGCTGAACTTAACTCTTCTGCTAATCCAGCAACTACGGCACTGTTGGCCATGTCAGCTTGTACAGCATAATGCGCTGAATTAGCTGTAATAGCTGATGTTGCTGTAGTAGCACTATTAGCTGTGTTAGCATTTAAAGCGTATAAGGCAGAGTCAGCATTAATTGCCTGTGTAGCTAAGGCAGCCAAATTAGCAGTTAAAGCACTATTAGCAAATGGTATATTGCCAACAATAACATTTGCGTTAATATTAGTTATATTACTACCATCACCAAATAAGTAGTTAGAAATTATTGAATTGCTTTGTACTTGGTCGGCAAAAACAGTATTAATAGATATAGTACCAGTTGCTGAAATATTACCTATCAACCCAAAACTTGTAAGATTGGAGTTAACTACTGAAGAGGATAATGTATTACCCAATAACGTGTTGGCGTTTACATTGGCCGTAACGTTAGTTAATCCACTACCGTCTCCTGTAAATGCGTTGGCATAAATTCCAATATTTGTGTACCAAGAGTTTAAGCTATGTTGGTAAGTAAACCCAGTATTAGCACCATCAATTAATAAGCCTGCGCCATTGGCCGTGGCACTGTTTGAACTACCATTGGCTAAAGTTATGTTTAAGTTTGCTATAGATAAATTAGAATAACTGACATTTACAATTGAACCAGTTACCAACAAATTACCAGCAACATAGGTATTACCACTAAAAGTAGCGTCAACAGCATCAATATACTGAGTATAAACTGTATTAAAAGGTTTTATGCCCGAACCAATCATACGAACATTGGCAATATCGGGCATAATAGAAGCGTTGGCTACAACAGCACCAATTCCGTTAGGATTTAATACTAAATTCCCGTTAGTATTGGTAGTTGATATTGTGTTATTTGCTATTTGAATATTGCTTGTAACTGGCCCAGCGGCAAAGATTTGATTAAAATTTAAATTAGTTTGGTTAAAAGCAGTTTGAACATTTTGCGGTGCAATGTTACTGGTATTAATTGTATACTGAGCCATTAAGGGTTTCCTCGATTTTCTTTTGTATTTAGTTAAAATACAGTATCGCTAGTTTTGGACAAGATAAGCAGGAAATTGTGCCAAAAGACTTGTTTTACATCGTTTTGTAACGTAAAATAGCTTTATGTTAGGAAACTAACAACGTTTATAGACTATGAAAGGAAACGTATGAAATATCATTATTCAAAAGAAACCAAGACGTTTAAGTTACAAAAAGCATTACAATCTGGCGAAGTAGTTACTGCTAGTACAGCTCATAAAAAGTTTGGCATCAAAAACTTGTCAGCTGAAATCAGCCGTATCAAACAAAATGGCTATTTTGTTGCTAAAAACACACGCAAAGCCGCAAACGGTGTTCAAGTTACTGAATACTCATTGAAGAAACCAAGCCGTGAATTTATCGCATTAGGCTATAAGGCTCAAGCACTAGGTTTATCGATTTAATCGCTGTTCCGTTCAACTGGAACACATAGTGAAAAGACACCACTCGGTGTCTTTTTGTTTGACTTTTAGGCAATTTGACTGTATAATAGCTATATATTATTCAACTTCGAGAGATTATGGACACAGATTTTCCTTCATTATTAATAGGCGTAGCATTGGGAATTCTAGTCAGTGCTTTGTATGTAAGTATTAAAGTTACTAGAGCTTTAAATGAATTAGATTCCATGTTAGAGCAGATGTCAAAAGCAGAAGAACTTGAAGTGGTGATAGAAAAAGAAAATGGCATTTACTACTGTTATGAAAAACAAGATCGACAGTTTATTTGTCAGGGACGTACTTTAGACGAATTTAGACAGGCATTTAGATTAGCTCGCCCGGGAAAAAGTGCGTATATAACTGAGGGCGATGCCACAATTATTGCGGAATTTATTAATGAAAATACATCTAGTTAGTGACTTACATTTAGAATTTGCTGACCTCACACTACCAGGTGGAGATGTCTTAGTTTTGGCTGGAGATATATTAGAAGCTAAAAATCTAAAACCTGCTATGTACAATCCTGATATGGTATTGACTCCTGGTGAAAGATCAGACCGCAGACCTGATCGTTATGCTAGATTCATGATTGAAGAGTGTGCTAAGTATCGTGAAGTTGTAATGGTTATGGGAAATCACGAACACTATCACGGAAAACTTTGGAAAACTTATGAACAATTATTGGTAAATTTACCTAATAATGTTACATTATTAGAAAATCAAACATACGAAATTGATGATGTCTTATTCATTGGGGCAACACTTTGGACTGATTATAATAAAGGCAATGCCAATGTAATGAATCATGTGCAGTTTAATATGAGTGATTATAAAGTAATTACACAGTTTGATTCTTGGAAAAATGCCTACTACAATTTAACTCCGGAAAAAGCCTATGCTCTACATCGCGAAAGTAAACAGTATATTCAGGAAACTTCGGCAAAAAATCAAGACCGTAAAATAGTTGTGGTCACACATATGGCACCAAGCGAGTTAAGTGTTGCCGAGGAATATAAACATGACACACTAATGAATCCGGCATACTATTCCAATTTGGAAGATGTAATGTACGACAATCCGCAGATTAAATACTGGTTTCATGGGCACACTCATACCAAATTTGATTACCTAGTTGGTATGACTCGTGTGGTATGTAATCCACGTGGGTACTTTGGATATGAACAAACGGCAGTAAATTACAAGCCGGTTGAATTGGAGATATAGATGTTAAAATGGTTGACTTATTCAGGATTTTGTGTTATACTAACATTTAATCCACTACATTGGCGCTTGCTTCCTAAAGTATACAAACAGGTCAATGAGTGGAAAGGGCCTAACGAATGGACTGGTTCAATCAGTTGGCTATTTTTAACAATTAAGATTTGGATAGATGACGGGAGTTGGTAAATGAAACAAGAATTAGATGAATATTTGTGTCGAGTTTATCCAAAGTTATTTGTTGAACGCAATATGAGCGAAATGGAAACTTGTATGTGTTGGGGATTTTCGCATGGTGATGGGTGGTTTAACATTATCAATCAACTGTGTAGAAATATACAACATCATTTGGATTGGAAAAATCGAGATGGGGAGGTTGTTCCACAAGTAGTAGTACAACAAGTTAAAGAAAAGTTTGGCTCATTACGTTTTTACTATCGTGGTGGAGATGACTACATTCGTGGACTTGTAAGTATGGCAGAGTCTATGTCGGAAGTAACTTGCGAAACTTGTGGTAAGCCCGGTACAAGCACAGGTGGTGGATGGATTAGAACTTTGTGTGTAGAACACGGCGGTGAAGATTTTGATATTTTAAAGGACAAAAATGACCTTGCCTGATGAACGTTATCGTGCTGTAATGTCGGCGTATGAGTTTTTAACTGATTTAATAGTACCACAACGTACTCCAGGACTACCAGCGGCAATTAGACAACGTGCTCAAAGTGTGTTAAGACATTATCCAACTGCCTTTGAAATGGAATTGGCTTCTGAAGCGGCCCCACATGTCTTCCAAGAAAGTATGGATCCTTTGGTAAAAATGGTTCAGCAGTACGAAGATGACGGTTATCCTGACGAAAGAATTTGTAATGATTGTTTACATAAAAAATTTAAAGGCATATAATGAGTGACTACACACCAGACCGCTGGGTTATTGTAGAAATTGTCAGTTCTGAACACGGCAAGGTACGTAAAGTATTAGGTTCCTGGTACGGTGGATTTGCTGGATCAGATTCTTGGCGTATGAATTCAGGAATTGAAGAAGTTATTGACCAAGGTGACTACTATGATATTGTAGGGTCGTCAGGTTCGATATATAAGTGTTATAAATCGTCAGTGGGTATGAGTGCGTATACAAGAAGTATATTTGAAAATTTCAAAAAAGAAGCAGAAGATATTGGCGCAACAATGGAGATTGTGGAACTATGATTATTACTGTAAATAAAACTCCTTGGGTAACACTACGAACAGGAGATATTGGGTTTATGTTAAACGACGGGATTACAGTCTGTAGTCGTGCTGGTTTAGAGATTACAAAAAAATGTCCAGCAGGGATAGCTACTATTATTGCCGATGCTATGGAACGTGGATGGATACAACCAGTGGCTATGGTACCTAAAACAGATCCAACACTGATGTGGGATATTTTGAAAAAATGAATAGAAAACTAAAAGAATTTGCTGATAAAGCTGTATTTTTTAATGACAGATATGCGAGTCAAGAAGAATTTGCTGAACAGTTTGCTGAAATGATTGTGAGAGAGTGTGCTGATATTGCGTATAGTCAAGATATTATGGCAGGTGACAAAATACTAAAACAGTTTGGATATGAATAATGGGCATGTATGATTACTTGTACTATCGCGGCGACGAGTATCAAAGCAAAGATACTCCAGCCCAACTGTTAGACAATTACAAGATTGATCTGGATCAGGACAGTGGCCATTGGTATTTGTGGTACGAAGAATATGACGCAGAATGGGTAGATGGAGAAGGCATTTTTGGCGGTGGTTTAAAAAAATCCAATCAACATTGGAAAATATGCGACAGCTTTGATGGGCTGGTTCGATTCTATCGTGAGGACGACGAGCGTGGTGGATACAAGGCAGATGCTTGGATTGAGTACAAGGCCTTGTTTATGAATGGTCAAATGATTAAAATTACACAAACCGACGGAGAAGCCTTACTCATGTGGCTTAAAAGTGGTATTGTAGAAACTATAAAGGAAGCAGAATGACAACTTATTGGTCAAATAGTAAATTAGCAGATTGGTTGCGAGGAACAGACAAACCTGAAGTCTTAGAGATGGACTCTTGGGATTCTTGGGAACGCCAAGCACGTAAATCCGCACCTGTACGTTATTGGATAGCCGAAGAAGGTCTAGATCATCTACAGGATGTTGTAATGTATATCCCCAGGAGAATTTATGATATTAAGTATTATATTAACAATCGTTACGTTAGTCGTACTCACTGCCTCACTGCTCATAGTAACGATATTAAACCTGGTGGCTGGTGCGATGTTGGCAATCGTTTTCTTCCTTGCCTTTTTAATGAGCTTGTTAATTTTGTTGAAATAGAATTGGCTTGGTGGCATATAGCTTGGGACGATGAGGCACGTAAGAAATTCCAAGCACCGTGGTATGCTCGTGGTTGGTTCCGCTGGCGTACATGGCGCTGTAAACGAGCTGGTTTAGAAAATCTCGCTTGGCAAATGAAGTTGACACACGGTGACGGCGATGGAGTAGGAGAAGATCACAAACTCTATGGTAAACCTACACCTCAAGCCAAAGCGGCCAAAGAAGTCTATGATCTATATTTTTGGTGGACTGTGACTAGACCGAGACGTCCGGATCCTTATGAGGCTAGCGGATGGACTAGGGTATGTGAACAAGCTCGTGAGATAAATGGTGGACGTCTTAGTTTTAAAACTCCGCCCGAACTTAAAAAAGAACATGATAGTGCCCATAAACAGCTCATGGAAATGGAAGCAGAATATGAAAAAGAAGATGAGGCTATGCTGATTAGTCTTATTAAAGTACGTAACAGTTTGTGGACCTAAAAATAATACATGACAAATGAAGCCAAAGGGCGTAAAAGTGTTGATGCTACCAGCGGAAATACTTTAGTTGAATTTATTAACCGTAATATTTCCGAATATCCAACTGAAGTTGGTGGTCCAAAATTTGATTTAGTTCCTGTTAAAAAACAAAAGGATCTAATGATAAATGCGGCTAGAATGCACGCTCAACAAGAATATGATCGTATTATGGAATTAGTGGCTGTACTACAAAATCAAGCGGCACAGATTAAGGAACGTTTGGATCTTACTGATTTGGTTCATGCTGCCGAACTTGATTTCCAACTGTATCCTGGACAAGTATATTGGTTAGTCTATGACGAAAATCAAGATAACACAAGATTAACAATATCTGGCCCCGAAGACTGGAGTACAGGAGCACCAAAGAACTATAGATATATTTGTCGTATTAAATGGCTGGGAGATTATACTTGGATAAGGGTAGAAGATGAATAAAGGATTTAGTATTTTTAATCTACAGGAACAGGTAACTTACGTTAATCCCATGGCCATCACCAAACGTCAATATGAAGAATGGAAACAGCAGTTTACATTTGACGCTCTTCAGGGGTTGAAGTATGGCGAAAGTTTTTGTAATCAGTTCAGTATTTCTGATAATCTCCTATACTATACTATGACTCCCCAGCAAGCTGATGCTTATATTTTAACACACTATATTAAGGATTAATGGATCTACTAGATAATTTTGTAATTAGAGACAAAGAAGGATTTAATCACGCCAAAGAAATTAGCAAACCTTTTGGCGGTCTTGAAGAAATAATCATTTGGTGTAAAAGTGAATTAGTAGAAGATTGGCGCTGGCAAATGGTAGAAATGAGCCTCAATACTAAATGCCGTTATATTTTTTATTTTGATTCTGAACGTGACTATTTGGCATTTATAATGAAATGGGCATAGGTTGACATATAATAATTTTGATAGTACAATAGTATTGTTATAATCTAAAGGAGTTTATATGGAACTAAAGAACTTTCGATTTTTGGAAGAAGAAGCTGAGGTACTGGGACGTAGACTAGATGCTGCTAGAAACTCCTTAAAAAAATCAAAAACCAAGTGGGCCAAAAATTATTGGCAACAAACTATTACTCGTTTAGAATCTCAGTGGCAAAAATTGCCTTACTTAAAAGACGCAGATGCTAGAACTGTTGCTGTAAGCAGATGGAAAGTATCTTATAATTTTTTTGAAAAAGACGACGGCATAGGACGATTAAATCATTTTGATAATTGGTGTAAAGAAAAGATTTTAAACATTAATCAAGCAAGATTGAACGACAGTTGGAATCGAGAAATAGAACGCAGATTAGCAAAGGCACAGTAATGAAACCAGATAGAGAATTAGTAGCTTTGGCAGTATTAAAAGGACAACTAAGTTCAGACCATTTAACACTAAAAGAAGCTAATGAAATTGGTATACGTTTGGTTAATACCATTATACAAAAAGAACTTGAGGCCGCTGTAGCACGAGGTAATTGTTCGGTATTTTCAGGCTATGAAAATCCATCAATACACTAGCGGTTATTGATTTTTTCAATAACGCTAATAGAAATAATTATTGAAAAAAACTATTGATCTTAATGATCAATAGCATATATAATAATGTTATTAGTAGAAACACTAATATACTATTTCATTAAATTAAAGGAGAATTAAATGAGTACAACTATAAAAAATCTTGAGGCGGCATTGGCCGGTGAGTCACAAGCTCATATCAAGTATCGCTATTTTGCCAAAATAGCTCGCGAAGAAGGATTTGAAGAAGTAGCAAAGCATTTTGAACATACAGCAGAGCAAGAAATTAAACATGCCTGGGGACATTTAGAATTGCTGATTGGCAAACCAACGACTAAAGAATGTTTACAAAAAGCTATCGAAGGTGAAACTTACGAGTTTACTACAATGTATCCAGGTTTCTTAACTGATGCTCAGTTAGAACAGAATCCATTGGCAAAGAATGAATTTGCTGAACAAATTGCCGAAAGTAAAGAGCATGCCGAACAGTTTGCGGCTGTACTTAAAAAAGCAGAAGCACGTTTTGCGGCATTGGCTAAAGTAGAGAAACGTCATGCTGAAGCTTATCAACAGGTATTGGAGGCGCTATAATGGAACACATTTGTATTGTATGCGGTCATATTCATAGCGAGGAATTAGAAGGACGTTGGGAGGATCTTCCGGAAGATTTTCTTTGCCCAGAATGTGGCGTAGGTAAAGAAGATTATGTTTTAATGGAAGATTAATCTTTGTTGTATAAAAACAACACCTTAAACCCTTGTAGATACAAGGGTTTATTTTTGTTGACATTTTTGTTTTTTGATGTTATACTATGTATATAATGTAAACAGAGGAAAAATGAAAGACTCAATGTTGATTTTAATGATTATATTTTGGATAATAGCATTTAAATTATGAATAAAAAGATTAGACAATTAGGAATACAAGCTGGACTCATTGTTGATGAGTGGGATGGCTTTAATCAACAACAATTAAATCCAGCCGAACAAAAATTTGCTGATTTAATTGTTCGTGAATGTATCAATGCCTGCGGTTCAGATTTTGGTACAGAATTGATTAAAAAACATTTCGGAGTTGAAGAATGAACGAACGACTTAAAGAACTTATGTTAGAAGCCGGCTATGCGGCACCTGAGTTGGCAGGCCGTGGGCAGAAGTTGGCAGAATTGATTCTACGACACTGTATCGGTGTTTGCGAAGAAATGTGGGGACATTGTGGTGGCATGCCCGGAGATGGTGCTCTCGCCAAGGATTGTGCCAACTGGATACGTCGAGATTTTGGAGTTGAATACGGAGTCGATGAATGAACCAAGAACTATTGAAACGATTACAAGTACAAGCTGGTGGCAGTCATTACCCAGATATCAATCCCGACTCGCAGGCAAAATTCGCCGAGTTGATTGTGCGAGAATGTGCTCATGTTGCCCTAATGAGTAACGGAAATAATCTACATGTTTGTGAATTGATTAAGAAACATTTTGGAGTTGAAGAATGAATGAACGAATTAAACAACTTGTCAAACAATCACAACCTAAAATTGATTGGGAGGCCAGACATTATGGTGAACTCA